>Ga0310344_10002662_pt1 | contig 13385 bp, 10 predicted proteins | sample HC15DNA20200_MG_FD_203801 | JGI IMG/M metagenome (GOLD analysis project Ga0310344, IMG submission 203801) | Marine microbial communities from station ALOHA, North Pacific Subtropical Gyre - HC15-DNA-20-200_MG | ecosystem: Environmental > Aquatic > Marine > Oceanic | place: Pacific Ocean: North... | reverse complement strand
AATTTTAATCGGATTTTTATATTATTGATAATGACATGTACTATGCTATTACCAGCTGAGATTGAATCAAAAACTCTAATTCCAGCACTGCGCGCAATTATTGCAAAAAGTCTTGCAGAAAAGCATCAAGTACGCGAAGAAATCATCTCTAAAATGTTAGGTGTCACGCAAGCTGCTATCAGTAATTATATCCGCGGTACCAGAGGAGATCCAGAATTAATTAAAAAACTTCTAGAAGAAAAACAAATTTCTGAAATGGTAGATGACATTTGTGATAATTTAGCATCAGACAAGGCATATACACCATCCAGCCTATCAAAGTTCATTGGGCTTTGTAACTATATCAAATCAAGTCTGTTAATTTGTGACATACACCATAATTTAGAGTCAGATATTGATGAGGCGATTTGCAAAGAATGTGAAAATATGCTTGTAAAGGGCCCTGGAAGCGTTTTTTAATTTTTTGACACCATAATTTCAATAGTTGAAATTAATCTACCCTCATTAGGTTCTATTTCGCTATCAAGATTGATCTTATCAATTGTTGAATTATTTTTTAGGAAATTATCGGTTATAATATTAGCAATTGACACTGCGTTTGGAATCAACTCACCTTTTGCTTTCAAACAAACTAATCCTAGTTTTGAAATCATCATTAATGCATTTGTGGCGCTTTCCATTATGGGATCATCTGTCACAAAAAATTCATTTGAAAGATCAGTTTCAACCGTTGATTCCTCTTCAGTTTTTTGAATTTCCAATACATTAATTTTTTTTTTTAGTTTTTAACTTTTATAGATCAATCATTCATTTTTAAATTCAAAAAGCGGTATATTTTGATAGTCGCCGTTTGGCAGTGTACGTCTTACAGAAATTGGAATTAATCTTTGTTCCAATTCTTCCATTGCTATATCAAGGGATGTAGCTGCAGTTTTTGGAATATTGATAAATGTTGGTGCACCAAGTGATAGCTGTAACGCACGCGCTCCCATGATTCTTGCTTTTTCAAATCTTGTTAATGTTGGTGGACCCATCAGGATTTTACCCTCTGCTTCTAGCTCCTGAATTTCATGTGCGATGTCGGTCACAATTATCTCCCTCTTTCTAATTTCATCACATTCTTCTTCCAAGACAGCAAGTTCCTTTTCAGATAATGGTCCATTTTGTTCGCGTATTTTTCTATACATCTCAATCGCCTTCTCTAGACTTGTGTCAATAGTGGCTTCCTCATCTGGCTGTGTGCCCACATCAGTATCTTGTTCAATTTCTAAAATTGGCTCTGTCTCTTCTGGAGCACTTTTATCTTTTTCTGGCAATTATTGTTATTTACCAGAAGTGCCAATATATAATCCAAACATTATACCATGGTATTGAGCAGTAGTTCAGTTTCTAAAATTCTTTTAGTGTTGGAAGTTAAAGACAAATTCAAACTTCATGTTGAATTAAAACGGCATCTGGCACCTACATTGATTGGAAAGATCAGTCGTTCTCTTCCATTACATGGCAACTCTCATATTTTTGAAAAAAGCTGTGTTTACTTTGAAACATCTATTGATGCAGGGATTGAACGTGGGAGAAGAGAGTTCAAAAAAGGCGACATTTCATTTCTGTCAGTTGGTCACGCTTTATGCTTCTTTCATACTGATTCAAAGGTATCTAAAGAAATGGCGCCAGTTGGAAAGATTACCGGTGAATCAAAATTATTAGAGACGGTTGAATCTGGGGATGAGATAATGCTTTACTGTGAGACAGGCTGATAGACGTAATGACCACTATAACCACCAACCTTTCTTACCATCCCATCACTGATTGATTTTTTTAAGAAAGCATTAGCAGTAGAAATCTTTACACCTGTTTGTTTTGCAAGTTCGTGAACTGTGATAACTTTAGAGGATTTAACAATCTTGGCAGCTTCTTCTTCATTTATAAAAACTATAACTTCTTTTTTTTCAGAATGATCCTTTTTGTCTTTTTTACCTTTTCCATCCTTTGGTTTTTGAGATTTTTCACTTGACGAAACTGATTTGTTTTTATTCCCCATACCACCCAGTTAGAAATCCTATTTATAAACGAACAATGTTTTGGCAGTTTGCAACTTTATTAATTATAGATAAATCTACTTAACATGGGAATTGTCAACAAAGGTGCAAAATGTAATGTTGATGGTTGTGATCAAGACGGTGTTCGTTCTCTTAATACTAAAAAAGTAGAAGACGCCGGCCTGAGACTTAATTCTTCAGGAAAAAAATCTGTATTGTGTAAGCAGCACTATAAGGAATGGAAAAAGGAGACTAAAGACGAAAGAGAACTTGAGCGTGCAAGATATGACCGAACGTGATTATGGCCCACAGCTAGAAAGTTGGCTAAGCATTTTTTTAACCTGCAGTAGGTCTTCCTGACTTTCTGCGTCCATCGCACTTTCTTTTAATGTCATAAGCATGTTTGTGTTAAACGAGTTTAATGACACTGTCCCACCAGCCAGATTGTTTTCTATGCAGCGTTCAATTTCATTTAATAGCGATTGCTTATTGAGGTTGTCTGATTGAGATATCTCAGGCAGGTCTAGTCCTATTTCGTTATTACTGAATGCTAGTGCAGATATAGAAAACGCAACTACACCAATTGCAGCTAATACCAGTATGAATGACTTGGCCATGAAAGGAATCTCATGTACCCTCTTTTAATTTTTACAATTATCACCGAATGATTTATCATGCTATGTAATTGGTTACAATTATGCCTAAAAGAAAAAATGGAAAACATGCGAGATTTGCAGATCAAAAAGCTGACCGAAGACGAGCAAAAAATAGCAAGAGGTAGCTAATCAGGTATAGTCATGAAGATTATAGATGTTCCAGAGCCATCAAAGATTGACCGCAAACCAGACCAAGCAATTTCATTAATACAAAAAGGTAATTCCGTCCAGGATAATTTTGAAATACAGACAGTTGAAATGCGCTCCTATAAGCAACATGAGGACGACTCACTCGGAATTTTTACAATCATTACTGCATTTGTACAAACTGACAAAGGTTCAATTGAGATCCTATATGACGAGGGATATCGCGGAGGTACTGCACTTGATGACGCGGTAAAATTTTTAACTGAAAATTTGGGATTGTCAGGGTTAATCTTACGTTGCATCATATCGCTCAAGAACAGACTATGAGAAGCAGAATCTACCACTACAGGCTAACAGACGAGGACAAAAAACCGAAGTGTGCACTTTGCGATACAGAGAGTGTGTTCTATTGCAACATGAATGATCTGTATTATTGTGAAACACATGTGGTTGGACACGATGAAAACGAAGTCTGAGATTTTAATAATGACCACTTGTGAAAGACTATGATGGATGATTCAAAGCGAAATGAAATTGTTGTAAGCGTGGCCTCAAAAATCAAGCAAGACGGAGTGTCATATGACGAGCAAGATCCATCCATTATGGAACAATATGTCAAGCATGCATTATTACTAGGCGCTGGAGAACCTGACGCACAAGAAATTGTCGCTGAATCATTTTTGTACTTGCAGATGCAAAACTCATCTGACGAGGATCCACTACAAAAGGGCGATAAATTTGGTGTTGGATTTTCTTAATAGTTTTAGAAAATTATAAGTGTGGTGAATATTGTCATATCGCATGGGATTTTCAGACTTGGATCCAGAGAAACAAAAAAAATATGACGAACTGAAAAAGAAGTACCTAAAAAAGCCAAAAACAGAAACTCCTGAAAAACAAATACAGCCTGAGTCCTATGATGATATAGTTAATTCTCTGCAGAAACAACTGGAGCAAAAACAAGTGACGCTAAAGGATATTAATTCAAAAGACTTGCTTGCTGATTTGAAAGAGAAAAAAAAACCTCTAGATAATAATATAATGTCTAAAAAGCAGAATATCCAAGAGCTGAAATCAAACCTCCAAACCTTGCAAAAAGAAATAATTCATACAGTACAGCAGATTAGAAACGAGACAGATCTAAAGACAAAAGAACTGCTATCCTCAAACGACCAGTTGTCACAATTAACCAAAGAAGAAAATGAATTTGTAGAAAAGATACACCATAATCAAAAGCTGCGTGCACTACAAGAAAAGGAATTGGAGGAATTACGTTTGGAGCGCCTAAACATTGTAAATAAAAATAAAGACACACAGAAGATACAGGAACAGATATTGCAATGCCGTAATCGTTTGGACCAGATTGCCTCTGATCGCTCAATGTTGGAATTGGAAATTAAATCTCAAATGAATCTCTTAGAAGAAGAACGTCAGAAAGAACGTGATATCATATCCAGAATAATCAAGCAGAACGAAAACTAACATCACTACTTGTTATCAAATTACGATTCGTCAGAATACTCATCATCTGATACTACGTTATAGCGTCTGATCAATTCATCAAGCTCTGCCTTCCTTTCACCAATTCTATCTTTTCTTGCTCGTTTGGATTTGGATATTCTCTGCTTAGTTGATTCAGACATCTTTCTGTCCGTTCTGGACTCTGCGATTTTCTTTTTCGTCTCTTCAGTTTGCTTCTTACCCCTTCTTGCGGCTGCAATCTTTGCCTTATGCTCGTCAGACATTTTTCTGCCTGTCTTGGACTCTGCAATTTTCAGCTTGGTCTCCTGTGTTTGCCTTTTGCCTCTTCTTGCGGTTGCAATCTTTGCCTTATGTTCATCCGATAACACCTTTGCCTTCTTAGTGTAAGCACGCTTTGGTGCAGGAAGTGGCTTGAGCTTTGGTAATAATGGGTGGACTAGATGTATTCTAATTTCTACTATCTGCAGTAAGACAGTTAATCTATTTCTAAGATCCGCTTCTTCATCTACAAGATCTAATAATCGAGTCTCTAAGAGATGCAATTTTTTCTGTATTGCCTCTTGAGCATGTAATGGTCGTAGCAGTTCACTAAGGGCAGACTCCTCTTCAATTAACTCTGGCAGCTTGATTGTTGGCTGTACTGTTTCTGGCATTGATGGAGGTTTGATTAACTCTTCTTCTCTTTCAACTAGTATCTGTGCCGAAACCATTTCTCTATGTTTACGTCTCCTTAATCCCATTGCTAACAGTAATCCAAGTGCTAGCAAGACTAGCAGGATGATTACTATGAACTGTACCGGCAGTGGCTGCTCTTGTAGTGTTTGCGGCATACATTTTCCATCAACCAAACTTGTTCCAAGCGGACACTGTTTGTCTGTAATGAACTCGTCCGGCTTTTGGAACTCTTCAGGGGGTGCGATAATTGCTGGCGGTGCAGTTATTGTTGGCTGACTGTAATCTTCAGGTTTAACGGTTGAAGTGCCGGCTGAAATAGTGGTAATTACCGGATTGGCTTCTATGACAAACGATTCGAGGAACGCCGTAGCTGATACCTGTAATGGTCCACTGTTAGTGAATAACGCTGCTTCATACGTTGCTTGGTTAAGTGTTGGATCTGAAATCACCTTTGTTGCCATGGTGGAACCCATTGACGTTCTAACCATTACATCCATTCTTTCATATTCGGGGCCTACAACAACTTTTACTATATTTTCGTCAGTGTCGTATGTAACCTCTATTATCTTAATCGGCGTATATCCTGCTTTTTCAAACACTTCTCCTTCAAACACTTCGCCACCAATTGCGCCACCTCCAGAACTAGGACCGCCACCTTTTGTGGCAACGTCGCCAGTTGAAACAGTGCCAGTTTGGGTACCTACTGTGAATGGGGAGAGTGAAGTTACTGTTCCTGTTACTTTGTTGTTTATCTTATCAATCGTAATATTATCAACTGTGACCCATTCACCTCCAGTATAATGCAGTAAAACTATAGTGTCTTCTGAGGCACTACCAAGTGTCGCTTCATCATACGGTAATGTGACAGTCATTACACCTGTTGTGCTTGCCGACTCTACTGACACATCAATTATAGAGCCAACATTTTCAAAAATTCCCGTACCTGATGTCATTGAACGTTGTCCTGAATTAGTGCCATCAGTTGTTCCAGGAACTGTCAGAGGATCCTTTAGGTCAACGTTTACCTTTCCAGACTTTGCAACTGTATCAAATGCCATTTCAAATCCAAGACCTGGATTTGCGAATGTTTTGTTTGTACCTGTGATGTAATTTACAACAGGTGGTGGGTCTATACCAGGTGGCAACAATTCACCCGGCTCCAAGTATGAATCTGGATCTGGTACACACTCACTATCAACACATGTTACCGGTGCTAGTACCAATCCGTATGGTGCTGCTACAAATGCTGGCAGTTGTAGATCTGCACTAAACGTTGTACCTGCTGGCAATGCAAGTCCTGGGTCTATGTCCACTCCAGGTTCAAATGTTGGTGGTTCATCCCATAGTACTCCCGGCTTAATTCTCTGTCCTGCTGGGAAGACTGGGTCACCGGCAAAGAAGACACCTTCGTCAAACTCAAATTCCTTACCTAGCATGTCATCTTTGGAGAAACCATCTGCAAATTCTACCATTGGCGGGAACCTTGTGTCGGCATGGAATTTCACACCCGGTTCAAACAGATAGTACTCATCGTTTACTCCATCACCGTCATCATCTGAAAACATGTCGTCATAGTCAAACCCGTCACCAAATGTGGTACCTGGTGGAATCATAAGTGGTGGAATATAGATCTCATCACCAATCTGAACAGGCGGTGGCATAGGGAAATGTACATCATCTCCCAAAAACTTGAATTCTTTGCCATACATGTCATCGTAATCAAACAGCTCCTTGAACTCCACGTCTCCCTCAAAGTCCTGACCAACTGCAAAGTCATCACCATCTGCATAAAACTCAAACTCGCCATCTCCAGAAAAGTCCATGATGTAGTCACTAAAGTCCTGATCCTGAGCGAATTTGGTCTCTAAGCCTTCTGTAGACATGAACGTCATGGCACCACCAAACTCCACTACGCCATCATCAAAGTCTGCTCCAGCCCCAATCTCTTCTGCACCACAGAACACTGTGCCGGCACCAAAGTCCAAACCTGTCTCGTTAAAGTCATAGTCTAGTGCAAACACCTGGTTATCTGCAAACTCCATGTTATCTTCGAAATCAACACCCATACCAAACACTTGTACATCAGTAAATGCCTGACCAGTTGCAAATTCCGTACCATAGCCAAATGTGTTGGTTCCACTAAATGTCACTGCACCTTCGCTAAAGTCTGCCATAGTGCCAAATTCTTCTGCACCATAGAACACTGTACTGGCGCCAAAGTCTAATCCCTCCGCATCGAAATCATAGTCTTCACCAGATTCAAATGTCTGACCATCTGCAAATGCTGTATTATCACCAAATGTCTGACCATCTGCAAAGTCAGCAACTCCATGGAACTGCACTCCAGCACCAAATGTTTGTACAGCAGAACCAAAGTTCTGTTCACCAATAAATTGAGTTGAATCACCGAATGTGTTTTGTCCAGTGAATGACTGTGTACCGGTAAAAGCTGCTCCATCACCAAAGTTCTCTGCATTTTGGAAGTTTGCACCATTAAACTGAATGTTGGCACCTGAGAAGTTTACGTCGTCGTCAAACACCTGTCCAGCCGCAAACTGTGTATTGTCTCCAAATGTTTGACCTGCACCAAAGTCTACTGCTTCACCAAACATTTGATAATCATCATATATTACACCCTCTGCATCATAGTCGAAGCCTTCAGATATTGGTGGAGGACCCCATCTCTGTTCATCGTATTCATCTATCTCGCCATCATAATCATTATCCGTCCAGTCATCTCCCCACCATATGTCAGCAACAGCCTGGAAGTTTTGTACCTCGCCTGCTTTTGTTTTAGCTGCAATAGTGGCTGACCATAGACCATCTCCAATATCATTTACTCCGCGAAGTTGGATTTGATAATCCGTGTTTGCATTCAACCCTTCTAACTCGTATTCATACCAGCCAAAGCTGTCAGCTTGTAGGACATACCAATTTTCATCCATTAGGTAGTACTCTGTCATCCAAGGATTTGCTGGAGAAGCTTTTTCTCTATATCTTAGGTCATACGCCCAAACCTCCGAACCACCATCATCTTCTGGGTATTCCCACTCGAGGTTCACTTGATATCTTTCTGGATATGCATAATAGTCAGTAATCTGTCGAGGCGATAGTTCTAGTGGGTCAGCCCATGCTATTTGGGATTCTCCACCCATTGATTCGTCAGCTGGACATCCATTAGAGTCTCCTCCCATAACTGGTTTAATCTTTACAAAAGTCGCTTGAAGTGTATCTATACCATCAATTGTGACAGTCCGAGATGTTGGACCAGCACCATAGCCATCATCATACAGAATCCATGACGATGTGTTCATAGGAGTATGGGTGTAGAATACCTGATAGTCAAGAACAGGAACAACGGATTCTTTAATCCATGTTATTTTTATTGCTTTTGGCAATGCTTGTACCTCCAAATCCCGTACAATCTCACCCGCATCTGATTCTGGAGTTACAGTCACTACATTAGAAAATTCTCCAGTGCCAACACTGTTCTTTGCTTGTATACGGAATGTTGCTGCTACACCATTTTCGATACATGGGTAATGTTCTGCAGGACACAGTTCATCCGTGTCATCCCAGTCATACAAGTAATCATCATCATTATCTATATAGTCTTCGTAGTATGGCCATACAGAGTATCCTGTTGCATCATCAACTCCATCATTAATTGTAATCCAGGTTTCACCATCATCGAAGCTCTGCTGTATAAAATAATCTGTCATTTCTGCTACCGTGTTATTCGCCATTGGGTTTGTCCATCCTAGAACAACTTCTTCATTTGCACTAAAGCCATGAAGTGCTGGTGCCAGTGGTGATCTTTTTGCTACAACTGTAGCAGTTAATGATAGAGACTCGGATAATTTTGGTGAATATGTAGGTACAAGAAGATCAGTAAGTGAAATAGATTCTGATATTGAAACATTAGTATTTGTCTTAACAAATTCTTCATCGGTAGACAACTTAATCATTTGAATGCCGTCATCTGCATGTGTTCTAACTATCGCATATGTGCTAGAACCAATAGTGAATGTCTCGACATAGTCTGCTTGTTCGAGTTCGGTAAATCTGTTCTCACCATCAGTCTCAGCATCTAGTGCTACAATGTTTGTAGGGTCACTAACATCCATTACCTGTATACCATTATCTGTCCACGCTGTGGCTATTGCATACGTGCTTGTATCAATTGTAAATGTTTCAACATCTGATACGCCGTCAAGTTCAAGTAAACTAGTATCACTTAGAACACCACTAACTGCAATGTTTGTAGGATCACTGACATCAATTACTGTAACAGCAGAGTCATGGTATGCTGCATTTATTGCATATGTTTTAGAACCGATAGTGAATATGTCTACACCAGTTCCGCCTTCAAGTCCAAGTGATGCATCATCAATTAGTGAATCAACCGCAACAATGTCGTATGGGTCACTGACATCAATTACTTGTACTCCATCTGATGCTGAAATTATCGCATACGTATTTCCATCAATCGTAAATATTTCGACATCTCTTGCCTCTTGGAGTGCAGTAAATCCATTCTCACCATCAGTTTCATAATCTACTGCATAAATCACTCCTGGATCACTTACATCAAGTATCTGCACACCGTCATCCAACTTTGACGCAACTATTGCATACGTAATTCCATAAATCGTAAATATTTCTACATCGGTTGCACCCTCAAGTTCATCACTTATGTTGGAATCTTCGTATGACCCTGCTGCATAAATCATCATTTCTGGATTACTTACATCAAGTATCTGTACACCATTATCTCCAATTGACGCAACTATCGCATACGTACTTGAACCAATAGTAAATACATCAACACCTGCTGCTCCTTCAAGTTCAAGATACATATCATCAATTAGTGAAGTTACTGCTACAATGTTTGTAGGATTAGTTACATCAATTATCTGTACAGCATTATCTGTATTTGCTGCAGTTATCGCATATGTTTTACCACTAACAACAAATGTAGCAATGTCTCCTGCACCACCAATTTCATTAAATCCATCGATATCATCAGTTTCGGTATCTATTGCAACAATGTTAGTAGGTACAGAGGGATTAGTATCACGTAACTGTATGGTTTCTGTTAGTGAGATCTGCGCTAACGCTGTTTTAGACGCAGTATCGGTAAGTGAAATTGAATCTGATAATGACAGGTTCTTGTCAAAAATTCTAGCAAGATCGTCACTCAGTGATATTGATTCTGATAATTCAATAGAAGTTGTTCCATCTACAGTAGTGACATCATCTAACAATATGGACTCAGATATTGAAACATTGATGTGCTTAATTTCAGAAGAACTGTCTGTCAATGAAAGAGATTCTGATAGTGTGACTACCGTATTATCGGTTTCAGAAATACTATCTGCCAATGAGATGGACTCTGCTAGTGAAATATTGATACTCTTCTTTGTTGAAATTAGATCAGTTCCTGTTCCAATTGTAAATGTAGAGATCTCGCCATTGATGCCACCATGATACGCAATAGCAACCGTATCTGAATCCACTTTTACTACGGAGCCTCTCATTGCATAATTTGGATCATGCTCTAAACTATCTAATGCTGTAATTGTTTCACCATCAGACGAGATGGTAAATGTAGAGATGATACCCACCTGACTACTGCCATGCGCTAACGCATACGTATCTGAATCCACGTTGACTAGGGACCTACTATAAGCGTCTGTAGCCGTCGCATGATACTGGAAATTATTTCCCTCAGATTGTGTCTTTACTGCAGTAATGTTGCCCCCACTGTCAATTGTAAATGTCGAGATGTAGCCGCCCATAGTACCTTTATACGATAACGCATACGTATCTGAATCCACTTGGACTAGTGAGTTCTCTCTTCCGTAAGTCGTATCATGTTCTAAAGTATCTACTTTAGTGATGTTGCCATTACTGTCAATTGTAAATGTCGTGATGAATCCATCATTAAAAACACCAGAATGCGCTAACGCAACTGTATCTGAATCCACTTTTACTAGTGAGCCGTGTCCTTGGTCGGCTCCATTGTTCAGGTTTAAATTATTTCCCTCAGATTGTGTCTTTACTGCAGTAATGTTTCCATCACTGTCAATTGTAACTGTTGAAATCAAATTAGTATTAGATCTCTCATACGCTAACGCATACATATCTGAATTCACGTGGAGTAGAGTGTTGAAACTTATTGATGATTGATGGGTATCATGTTCTAAAGTATCTACTTGAGTGATGTTGCCATTACTGTCAATTGTAAATGTCGTGATGAAGCCGTCCCCACTAGTACCTGTAAACGCTAACGCAACTGTATCTGAATCCACTCTTACTAGAGAGTTGTAACCGCCACGAGAACCTGTATGTTGAAGTGTATCTAATTCTGTAATGGTATCACCATCAGACGAGATGGTAAATGTAGAAATTCTTCCTTTCCCAGTCCCTGCCTGACTTTGATACGCTAACGCATACGTATCTTCATCCACGTGGACAAATGAGTTCCATGTGGCACTGGTCTCCATGTGTAAATTGTTTCCAAGAGATTCTGATCTTACTGCAGTGATGTCATTATATTGACTGGCTGTCTGTAGTTGTAATTCCTCTGATAGTGATTGAGTAATTGTTTTTCCAATTGAAGTACTATCTGTTAACGAAACTGATTCTGATAGTGAAACTGGTATTAATTTGGTAACACTGTCTGTTAGTGATATTGACTCAGCTAGTGACACTACCGCATCTCCAGTATCAGAAGTACTGTCTGTCAATGAAAGAGATTCTGATAGTGGGACTACCGTATTATCGGTCTCAGAAATACTGTCTGCCAATGAGATGGACTCTGATAGTGAGATTTCTGCTAACATTGTTTTAGATATGTTATCACTCAGTGAAATTGACTCTGATAGTGTGACTACCGTATTATCGGTCTCAGAAATACTGTCTGCCAATGAGATGGACTCTGCTAGTGACACTGCCGCATCTTGAGAATCAGAAGCACTGTCTGTCAATGAAAGAGATTCTGATAATGCTATAGCGGCATTCTGAGATTTGGTAACACTGTCAGTTAATGATAGAGTCTCTTTCAGTGAGATATTTTTGTCTGCAATTATAGAAATACTATCTGAAAATGATATGGATTCTGATATATTGACGGTATCTACAAGGCGTAAAGAGTCAAGACTGTCAGTTAATGATAGAGACTCTGACAGTGAGACATCTCTTAATCTTTCAGCAGTGGCACTTATTGATACAGATTCTGATAATGAAACATCAAATTGCTTGGTAGCACTGTCAGTAAATGATATTGTTTCAGAAATATTTTGGGTGACGTCCTTACTTGTTATAGCAGCGGTATCTGTCAATGAGATGGATTCTGATATTGATACAGAATTGGAATCAACTGTTACACCATTCCAAAATAGAATGACCAATCCACCTGCATTACAATCGGTGACAGAATGGGCGCTACCACTGCCAGACACTGTACACTTTGTTGCATTCTCCCATGCATCAATGCCCACTGCAAGGTCTTCTTTGTCGTCTCCGTTTACATCACCAATGTTTTCTACAGCAATTCCAAAGTGTCCTTTAGTAATGGCACCGCCTGCAGCTGTATTCATCTCTCCACCAGTATAATCCGGCACATTGTCTGTAAGATAATCAATTCTGTAACTATCTTTTACAGATACATTGCCTTCCCCACTAGATTGCAGATGCATGACGTAGATGTTACCTCTGTTATCCTGCTTACTACGACCCATATCAGTTGTATAACCGCCCTCACCCCAATCGGCGTAGCCTTCATGTGCAGCACCCACTACAATGTCGTTTACGCCATCGTCATCATGATCTCCAATGTTGGCAATTGATGATCCAAACTGGCTGTAACTGCTAGATGATTTGTGTGGTCCAGGGAAAGGACTAGAATATCCATTGGTCCTATAACTAGCATCAGGACGTTCATCCTCACCCATAAGATGAATGTGCATGTATCCTGCGGAGCTGGTGAAACTTGGCTCTCCTACCGCAATGTCATTATTCCCATCGCCGTCTATGTCGCCAATGTTTTCTACAGCAAATCCATAGCCCCATCCAGTTAATGTTGGCCCGTTTGCGTCACCGTGATCAATTTTTTCAGTTCCAGCCTTTATAGTTCCGTTGGCATTCAAATAATGAATGTAGATTGCACCCCTGTTACTTCCACCTTCATCATCTTTCCATGCACCTACCGCAATGTCATTTATGCCGTCACCGTCTAAATCGCCCATGTTTGCAATGTCTATTCCATATTCATCATTTGCATCTAATGTTGGCATATTTGCTCCACCATTCTTAAGCACTGTACTTGCCTTCTCCAGAGTTCCGTCAGATTTCATATAATGAATGTGAACTGCACCTTTTC
>Ga0310344_10002661_pt1 | contig 13385 bp, 10 predicted proteins | sample HC15DNA20200_MG_FD_203801 | JGI IMG/M metagenome (GOLD analysis project Ga0310344, IMG submission 203801) | Marine microbial communities from station ALOHA, North Pacific Subtropical Gyre - HC15-DNA-20-200_MG | ecosystem: Environmental > Aquatic > Marine > Oceanic | place: Pacific Ocean: North... | reverse complement strand
ACACAAGTTACTAAGACAATTTCTCTATCAGAAGTTCGATTTTCAATTAAAAGTTTTTCTTGAGGGATGACTTCGGTTTTATATATTTGATACAGATATTTTGTTGCTTCAGTTTCTAAGAATATGTATATAGGATATTTTGTTGATAATAATCTAGGTAGTTCTGGTAAGCGGTTGAAAACATTTCCTTCATTTCGAATTAAACTTTGTAAGTGCCCGAAGTACCATCCAGTACCAATTTCATTTGGTTTAGAAGTAGTTGGGATATAACCAACTATCCATTTAGGGTTTTCCCATTGGTAAGAATCTCCCTTTTTAATAATATTTAAATTGTTGATTTCTGAGTTGACTAAAATAGTAGGTATACGAATTTTCGTAGGGTTACTATTGGCAATAATTTTTGTTTCTGACTCAATAGATTTATAAGAAGAAGCCTCTTTAATAGAATCTTGAATGTAAGATAAAGTTATTTGATCAACAAGTTTTGGGGATTCTAGAGAAGACAATACTTGATCATTTTTTGAGGATTGATTTTCTGGGACAGTTTTAATTGGCACCTTATCCTTAACTAAAATGACTGATTTTTCGACGGTAGGTGTTGGTGCAATATCGATATTGGAATTATTAGTGGAACTATTGGTGGAGGTATTATTGATTGAATTTGATGATTGCTTCAATTCTTTGGGTTTAGTTAGAGGAGGTACAGGTGTTTTAGGGATAATGCTTGGTAAGGGAGTAGCAATTATAGAAGTTGTAGGTGTAGGAAGTATAGTTTCGACGTCTGTGTTTTTAGGAGGAATTGATTGTGAAATTGGAGTAACCACTTTTGTTATTGTAGTAGGTGTAGGTGTAGAAGTTGTAGGTGTTTTATATAAATTTGTCTCGAGATTAGTTATATCTGAACTGTCATCTTTTTCAATTTCAACACTCTTAATAGTTCTATCATTGAATACAGTATCAGTAATTTCAACATTTAAGTTGTCTAGATTTGAATGACTGACAAAAGAATAAGTGTAGTAGGCTAATGGTATTATTAACAAAACTAGCCCAATTCCAATTAAAGTAAGACTCCATATACGTTTATTAAACATTGTGGGTGTTTTAGAGCATTTTATGTTTTAAATTTTAATGAAATTTCAGAACCGACTACTGTAACAGGTTTTTTATCTGTGTTTTTGGTACGGTTTAAATTCAATTCAATCTTATTATTCCCTGTTTTAAGCAGAGTTTCTTTAATAGGAAAATGTATACTGTCACCAACAACAACAACTGTATCGATTTCTGTAGGGTAACTCATCCAAAATAAACCTGCTGATCCTAATCTTTCATATGATCCAAAAGTGGTAATTGCTGTTTTTTGTTCAAGAGTTTCCCCATTGATTTTAACTAGAATTTGGTCATCTTTTTTTAAGTTTTCTAAGCGTAGAGTTAGAGAGGCCTCTTTTAAATTAGTTTTAGAGGGAGTGTCTAAATGTTGATCTGATATGTCAATATTTAATTCAGGACCTATTTCAACATATTCAGGATGTAAATTTATTGGTAGTTGAGTTTGGGGGCTAGCATATCTAAAAGCACAACCTATACTCCCACATGGAACAAGTGGTCCGGTAGGTGCTAATTCATATCTTTTATCAAGTTTTGATAAAACTTCAAGATTTGTTAATTCATTAAATGTTTTATCATTCCATTCAGGTGACATAGTATAGAAATTGTAAAGGTATACACCTGCAGCACCTGCATTTAACCATCTATATGCTAAAGCTCTTAATGTAAGCGGGTCTGCTTGGCGAGTCATTTCAATACATCCATATATTAGGCAATTAGTACCTTTTGTAGCTTTAACGAATTCTTCAACAGGTGTATCAAACGGAATAAAACCTATTCCTGCAATTACTATATCTACTAATTCTTCCTTAATCCATCTTCGAACATCTAAACCAAGTCTCTCAGAGTCATCTAGGGTAGGAGGAACACGAACAGCTAATTTTAAATCACGGTTTTTTTCTTTCCCAGTCTGTATTAATCGAGATTTTACTTCACGAATTAATTCAGTCATTAAATAACGATTACTGTATGCTTCTTCTGTTCTGAACATTGCAGGGTGTCTACAAAAATCTAATTCAACTCCATCAACATCAAATTTCTGGAATGTTTCAGTGATCATATCAATCATATATGATCGTACTTCTGGGTATGCAAAATCTTTACCTGTTCTAATTCCATACTCTATAGTACCTTCAACAATTTCTTCTCCAGGTCTACCAATGAGTAATTCAGGATGGTTTCTACGAAAGTTACCATATGCTACATGATCAGTATCAATTGGATAATGACTATTCATTCGAACACGAGGGAAGAAAGGAATATTGTTTTCTTTACATATTTTAGATATTGCCGTTAAAGGTCCACCGCATTCTTTAATAAGGGATGTGAGATTTCTTTTTATAGCATCGCATACTCCAGGTGTTCCATGATGCACAAATGAAGGAAGTTTTTCATCAAACATATCGTAGTCATCACCAAATCTTTCACCTATTTCAGTTTCGTAATGCCAAACTTCATGATCACCAACAGACCACCAGAATGCCCCATTTTTACCTGCGAAATTACTAACAATATATTCTTCGAAATCTTTGTATGTAACTACTGGAGCTGACCTACTAAGGAGCCAGGCATCATCTGTGAATATCATTTGAGGATGTTTTGTATTTTTCATAATAATTCCTTCATTATAATTTATTAAGCTGATTTTCCATTGTTTCATTGATTATATTATTTGTTAATGTAAAAGACGAGGCTTTTTCATAAGCATTAGCAAGTTTAAAAAGAGTTTTTTCTGAAAGATAGTTGCCAATAAATTGTATGCCGAAAGGCAAATTGTTGTGAAAACCTCCTGGTATAGATATAGCTGGTATACCAGCTATATTTGCAGGTTGAGTAAATATATCATTCATATACATGTCAAGTGGATTAGTAATTTTGCTTCCAATTGGAAATGCTACTGAAGGAGAAGTTGGTGCAATAATTACATCACATGTATCAAATGTTTGTTTGAATTCTTCAATAATCAGAGTACGAACTTTTTGGGCTTTTAAATAATATTGGTCAAAAAAACCAGTAGATAGAGCATATGTTCCTAATAATATACGGCGCTTAACTTCAGGACCAAACCCTTCTCCTTTGGTATTTTCAATTGTTTCCCAAATATCTTTAGCATCAGAAGCAACATATCCATATTTTATTCCATCATATCTAGATAGGTTTGAAGATGCTTCTGAATTAGCTATTAGGTAGTAGACAGGTAATGCTTGCTCAGTCAGGGGTAAAGAAATTTCTTTTAATGTTACTCCAATATCTTTTAATGTCTCAATGACAGTTTTTAAAGATGATTTAAATTTTGGTTCAATATTTTGTTCCCAATATTCAATTGGAATACCTACCTGGATTTCACTTAAATCCTCGTTAATAGAATCTAAATAATTTGTTAAATAATTAGTTGTAATTGATGTTGCATCATGTGGATCATTTCCAGCTATAGCTTCTAACACTAGAGCGTTGTCTGCTACTGTTCTTGTTAGTGGTCCAATTTGATCTAATGAACTAGCAAATGCAATTAATCCATAGCGACTAACTAGACCATACGTAGGTTTTAAACCAACAATTCCACAGAAAGCAGCTGGCTGTCTAATACTTCCACCTGTATCTGATCCTAATGCAAACATACATTCTCCAGCTGCAACAGCTGCAGCACCACCACCGCTACTTCCACCTGGTACTAAGTTAAAATCCCATGGGTTTTTGGTCTGTTTAATTGCTGAATTTTCAGTGGATGATCCCATTGCAAATTCATCTAGATTACCTTTTCCAACTAAAACAGCTCCCTGATCATAAATTTTGTTAGTAACTGTAGCATTATATGGGGGGATAAAATTCTTTAAAATTTTTGAGGCACATGTAGTAGGTATTTCTGTAGTACACATGTTATCTTTTAGCTGGAATGGAATTCCAGTTAGTGGATAACTGGATCCAGATGAAATTAATTGGTCTGCTTTTTGAGCTTGTTTTAATGCTAAATCTTCATCAAAAGAAATAAATGCACCAATTACAGGATCTATCTTTTTTATTCTGTCAATAGTCGATTGAGTTAATTCAACAGAAGAAATCTCTCTTTTATCTAAGAGTTTCCGTGCTTCTAAAATTGTTAATTTCGTTAAATTCATATTCTTATAAGTAGTAGTATTATTCTATGATTCGTTTTACTTGAATCATATCTCCATTTCTATTTGGGGCATTTGATAAAATATCTTCGCTATTGGTTGGGGAATGAGTGGATATGTCTTTTCGTAATGTAGTTTTAGTTTCAACTACGTGTCCAGTGGGGGATATATTTTCAGTATCTACTTTTTCAAGCATACTAAAATAATCTAGTATCTGAGATAATTCAACTCTTAAGACTTCAATTTCATCAGTTGTTAATGAAATCTTAGAGAGTTTTGCTATATATTTTACTTCATCAGTTGTTAATTTCATTAATTATTCTAGGCCTCCTATTTTAAGTTATTGCATAGCCTGATATAGATCCAGTAGACTGACCATTTTTTAAAGCGATTGTACCGTTTACTATTACATGGTCTATTCCTATTGGAAATTGGCGAGGACTATCATAAGTCGCTGTATCTATTATACTATCAGGATTAAATATCACTATATCAGCAAAAAACCCTTCTTGTATTTTTCCTCTTTTAGATAATTGAAATCTCTCAGCTGGGAATCCAGTCATTTTGTGAATCATACTTTCTAGGCTAATTGAATTGAATTCACGTCTTAATCTTCCTAAAAATCTTGGGAAAGCTCCAAATGATCTAGGATGCGACATAGAACCAGCTGCAGTAATATCGCTGCATACCATATAATCATCACGTGAAAGAAGTTTTATTGAATCTGCACTGATTAAGTTACAAGTTTTCGGATTGTTGGGAGGAAGCATAACATATCCAACTTCAAGTTCTTCTTCTAAGAGGATGTCTGTTAAAATTTCACCGAAAGATTTTTTACTTTTATTTGCTAGATTCATTAGTGACTCACCTTCTAGATGAGGATTATTAGGCACATAAGAAAATGACACTTCACTTAATGGTCTGGTGTTACTCGAATATGTGTTATTAAGGTACTCAATAATCTTCTGTTTTTCTTGTTTGTTTTTAAGTTTTTTTAAGATGGAATCAGGCCCCCCATTTTGAACGTCACTGGGTAAAAAACTAATAGGTATTGTACTTCCACTTGGGTAAGGATATATATCTAATGATATATCTACTCCTTCTTCTTTTGCTTTATCTATTTCAGTCATGATTTTAGAAGGATTCCCAGCTGTTTCTTCGGTTGTTCTATGGTGAGCAAAATGGATTGAAACATTAGTTTTTCTAGCAATATGTAATGCTTCTGTAATACCATTGTTCCCGAATGCTCGTTCTAGTAGGCTAGAACGAGGCTCAACCATATAAATACTATTTTCATTTTGAACAGTAGAGCATAATTCTAGTATTTCTGATGTAGTAGACCAAATTCCGGGATAGTATGCAGAGCCAGTTGAAAAACCAATCGCTCCATCAGCAAAGCCATTTGAAATAATTTTTTTTGCTTTATTAATTTGATCTTTATTTAATGGAACATCATTGAATCCTACTAACTCTAGCCTAATAGCACCTAACGGAATAAGGTAAGCAGTATTAACTGCAACTTTTTTATGGTAATTTGACAGGAATGCTTTAATGCTAGAAGTGTCGATGTCTTTAGGGGGTTGTCCTAATAATCCGCTTAACCATTTGCGATATATCAAATAATTTTTGTGTGAAAGAGGAGCAATAGACATCCCATCAATACCAATTAATTCAGTCGTGATGCCTTGCTGTATCCCATATTCATGTTTTGGGTTAATTAGTAAGTCACCTTCAGAGTGGGTATGGGTATCAATAAATCCAGGAGATACAGTTAATCCATTGGCATCTATATGATGTTTTGTATTCTCTAAAGATAGTTTGCCTATAGCAGTAATTTTATCCCGAACTATTCCAATATCTCCAAGAAAACTTTTTCTCCCTGATCCATCGATGATACTACCATTTTTAATAATTAAATCAAAAGCCATTTGATCCTCTAGTTAGATAAACATCTATATTATTGTTGATGAATTAATGTAATAGATTATATTATAAAAAAGATAATTAATATGGTTTTAAATTTTTTTGAGGTAGATTTGATTAAAATTTGTAGTTATTTTGTAGAGAATTTTGTAAAAATCAATGTGTTGTTCATAATAGTCTTTTTCATTAGTATAGGGTGTTCAGATAATCAAAATATGACCCAAATTACTAGTGAAACTCCAGTTGTATTTACTCCGACTCCAACTACTCGCCCTCAACAACAGATTAAAACTAATCGTCATGACATGAATGAAATACGGCAAGAACATACAGCTACATTACTAAAAGATGGTACTGTATTAGTTGCAGGTGGATCTAATTCAATTGGGCCACAACCATGGGTCGAAATTTATGACCCCAGCATTGATACTTGGACAACAGTTTCAAGGATGAATGATGCTCGTGTTTTTCATACAGCCACACTTTTAGAGGATGGAAATGTATTAGTTATTGGAGGTAAAAGTCCGACTGATAGTTTAAAAACAGCAGAGATCTTTGATGTAGATTCGAGAACATGGAAAAGAGTTCGCCGGATGAGATATAAAAGAGATTTTCATACAGCTACACTGTTACAAGATGGGAAAGTGTTAGTGGTGGGTGGTGCAAAGAATGAAGTAGCACATAAATCAGCTGAAGTTTATGACCCGGTTGATGATACCTGGACATTAACTTCAAGTATGATGATGACAAGAGGGCTTCATACAGCTACGTTAATCGATGATGGTAGAGTGATGGTGGTGGGAGGAAGAGGCAATGAAGAAATGGGTATGATTGAAGTTGAGTTTTTTAATCCAGAAGAACGAACTTGGATAGAAGGACCTGAATTAGACAGGTCTCGTGTTGGTCATACGGCAACACTTTTGAAAAATGGAAACCTAATTGTAGTTGGTGGAGGTAGTGCTGATTATGAAATTTTTGATCCTAAACAGGACGAATGGGTTGAAAGAGGTCCTATTGAACAAAATAGACGTGATCATACGGCAACTTTATTAAAAAACGGAAACGTTTTAGTGACAGGAGGAGGAGAAACAGATAATTCTGCAGAGTTTTATGATACAAATACACGTAAATGGGAACCTTCAGGAGAATTAATAGAGGGTAGGGCTGCCCATACAGCAACATTATTAAAAGATGGGAGAGTTTTGGTTGCTGGAGGATCTGATCATGTTGGATCAAAATCTCATACTGAGATATATGACCCTCAAACTCGTAGATGGATAAGAAGCGATACTATTGATAATTGGCGTAATGCATCTGGGATGAATATTTCTCGATCTGATCATTCAGCAACTTTATTAGAAAATGGAAATGTTTTAGTTGTTGGAGGAAGAACTCGATTAGCATCCGATAATATAGGAGGTATTGGTGGAGTAGGATTTGTTAGTAAATCTGAAATATATAATATTAATCAGGGTGAATGGACATTTGCTAATGAAGTTAATGAAGCTAGAGCTGGTCATGTAGCGATATTAGCTAATGGTCGTGTTTTTATATTCGGCGGTATTGCAACGGTACTAACAGACGAACTTGATCCTAGAGGAGATAAACTACGTGCTCTTGTTTACCGTGATACAGTTGAAGAGTTTGATCCCGTGACCAACCAATGGAAAATCAGAGGAAAAATGTTAGTTCCTCGATGGAAACATACAGCAACTCTTTTAGAGAATGGAAAGATATTAATTGTGGGTGGACAAAATGACTCTGGAGTATTGAATAGCGCTGAAATATTCGATCCTGTAAAAGGTGAATCTGAAGAAGTAGAAAATATGCTTACTAAGCGTTCTGATCATGTAGCTGTATTGCTAAATAATCAAGATGTATTGATCCTGGGAGGTACAGATAAAACAACAGAAGTGTATGATCATAGATCTAATATTTGGAAATCTGTTGCAAATTTGAGTATTAATTTAGCTCGACCACATGCAGTACTTTTGACAAATGGATCTGTATTAGTAGTTGGTGGATATTCTAATGGAGTTTCAAAAAAAGAGTCATATATATATATTCCTAAAGAAGATATATGGACTACAATTGAATCGTTACCTATTGCTGTTGCTGATGGGAGTCTTACAGTATTAAATAATGGTGATGCATTAGTAACTACCCACTTTTCTAATAGTACTTATATTTTTAAGATGTCTACTCAAACTTATAAACCTGCTGGTGAAATGGTGAATAGTTTAAAAGGTCCAGCTGTTACACTTTTGAATAATGGTAACGTTTTGGTGACGGGTGGAGAACAAAGGAATCATGGAATCACGAATAAATCTGAAATTTTTTCATATAAAGAATGATTATGATTAACTTTTTTGATTAAAGATATCCATAGAGGGCTTAATACCATTTTTTATTATGGATGTAATAGCTTTTGTTGTTGTAGCGATAGAATTTTTTAATAGTAAGACTTCCTTATTTGAAGGATTGCCTAGTACCCAATTGATAGTATGGGATTTTTCAGGAGGGTGCCCTATGCCAATACGTATTCGAGTGAATTGATCAGTACCAGATTCAGATATAATTGAACGAATTCCATTATGACCTCCAGATTTGCCTGATGTACGTATACGTATTGTACCGCAAGGTATATCCATGTCATCAACTAAAACTATAAAGTTAGAATATGGTGTCAAGAATTTTTTTTGCAGAAAATTGATTGCTATTCCACATTCATTTACAAATATTTTGGGTCTTGCAACTATTACATTTTGTTGACAGATGATTCCTTTACCGTAACGTGTATATTTAGAAGAATTAGTAAATTTAATTTGATGAGTTTTAGCAAAATTTCGTACACACATCATTCCTAAATTATGTCTGGACTTAGCATATTCTTCGCCAGGATTACCGATACCAAAAATTATTATAGGTAATTCTGTATTGTAATCAGTGGAGCACATGATATTTTATTTGATCGTAGAAGTTTGATTAGTAGTTTCTAAGTCATTTTTAATTTTTTGTACTGCTGTTGTCAATTGCGATATATCTAATCCAAGGGCTCCAGCACGTTTAATATCCTGTGTGATTAATAGACTAGTAGGGTCTTTGCCTCTTAACGTATTTAGAAGTGCACGATTAGCGTAAGCATATGGATAATCAGGATTTATTTTGATTGATTGACTAAAATCATCTAAAGCTAAATCAAAACGATTTATATTTCGATATAAAAGACCTCTATTATTATATGCTTGAACAAAATCAGGGTTATAGTGTATTGCAAGAGAATAATCTTCAATTGCAGCCTGATAATCTTTTAAACCTGTTCTAGCATTTCCCCTTCTAGTATAGTAGATATGATTTTGTGGTGATAATGCTAAGGCATTTGAAAAATCTGATTCAGCATTTGCATAGTTTTCCAATAGAAGATGCACTAATCCACGATCAGCATAAAGTTCAGGACGGTTATCAATTAATGAGATTGCCATATCGAAGTCATTAATAGCTTCACTATATCTACTAGAGAACACATAAGTATTACCTCTGTCAGTGTAAAGTTCAGCATTTTTGGGATCTGTTCGTATTGCTTCTGTAAAAGCTTCAATTGATTTCGAATAATTCCCCATTTCCCCTAAAGTAACTGCTAGATAAGTTTGAAGTTTAGCATTATCAGGATCTAGTCGTAATGCAGCAGTAAGATGTTTTACAGCATCATTCATTTGTCCAATTTGAGCAAACGCACTGCCTCTATTATAGTAAACATCTGCCGATTGCTTTGGATCAAGTTGTAAAGCCATACCATAATCTTCTATTGCCATTCGGTAGTCACCTTTTTTCGTGAATACATCACCTCTACCTGCATAATATTCTGCTTTGGATGGATCAATTTTTATTGCTTGGTCGTAATCTTTTAATGAGAGTCTAAGTTCAATAACTTCTAGATATGATTTGCCTCTTTTTGAATATAGATTAGCATTGTTTGAGTCTAATTTGATGGCTTCTGTAAAATCTTCAATTGCTTTTCTATTTTCCCCTAAGTAAATATACGCTTGTGCACGTAATTTATATAATTCAAGTTTCTTTTGATTGTCTAATGAAGTTGATGTTTCTATCGTTTTATTGAAATCATTTAATGCTTCCTGAGGTTTACCAAGTAGAAGTAATGATTCGCCACGTGCTTGTAAAGCTTTGGGTTGATTAGGATTCACTTGTAAAGATTCGTTTAGCTTCTCTACTGATTCATTAAATAATCCCTGACTTTTTAGATCTAAAGCTAAATTAGTAATTTCAGTTGAATCTGCAGTATTTTCTATCTTTTCAGTTTGATTATTATTACAGTTAAGTAAAATTAATGTTAATAACAATATAAATAAAGTTTTGTATTTTATATTAGGATGAAACATTAGTTTTTGAAAAAAGTTACTGTTAAACATGAGCTATTCAAAGTTAATTATTCCACTTTTACCGCCACTTTTTTTAAGGAGACGAATGTTAGTGATTGTAGTTTGTTTGTCAATACTTTTACACATATCATAAATAGTTAATGCTGATATAGTTACAGCCGTCAATGCTTCCATTTCTACACCAGTTTGTCCTGAGGATGTAACCTTTGATGTTATAGAAATAACATTATTTGCCTCGTCAAGATTAAAGGTGATTTCTATATGACTAATTAGTATTGGATGGCATAATGGAATAATAGAAGAAGTTTTTTTAGCTGCTAATATACCTGCGATTCGTGCTGAAGATATGACATCACCTTTTTCAATTTTATTATTTTTGATTGCTAAGAAAGATTCATGAGATGTCATTACGTCACATGTTGCTTTTGCTATACGTAGAGTAGTATTTTTATTAGAGATGTCTACCATAGATATCTTTCCAGTTTTATCAGTATGACTAAGATTTGTACTTGTTGGGGGATTTTGGGCTATATTATTTGCTTCTTGTTGAGCGATATTGTCTGCCTCTTCGTTATGAGTATTATTTGCGTGACCTTTTATCCAAATGTATTCGATATTACGATTGTGAATTTGTTGATCTAATTTTTCCCAAAGGTCTAGATTTGCTTTACGTTTCCAGTTTTTGTTTAATGTATCAACTACATATTTACTATCACTGTATACTTTTATTTTCCTATCGCTAGGGGTGCTTGCAATGCCTTCAATAACAGCTAGGAGTTCCATTCTATTATTAGTCGTATCAGGGCAATTCCCTTTTATCCGAGATGGTGTTTTATCAGGATCATTAGTATCTAATATTATTGCTGCCCATCCACCAGGACCAGGATTTCCGAGACATGAACCATCAGTATAGATTTCTATCATAAATCAATATCCAGTTAAGCATAATTCAAGTTTGATATATAGATACATTTTATAGCACTATTGAGTATAATTAAACTATTTTGGAGAGTAGTTACCTCTGAGAGTTTTCTAAACTCTGGTAAGCCAATTAAGTAGACAAGTTACAATCAAGAAAATTATTAACCACCAATTTGGAACATTTCTATTTTTTTTCGTGGAGATTTGTTTAAAGTTTTGTTACGTATTTCAGAGTATCTATCGGATCTGTTAGTCCACATATTTTTTATTGCTGATTCGAGGTTTCCCTTTCCAGATGTATCACGTAGTATAGATCTTATATCTGTACCACTAGAAGCAAAGAGGCAAGTGAAAAGTTTACCTTCTGGTGATAGCCGTAAACGAGAACAATTGCCACAAAAAGGTTTTGTTACTGAAGCAATAATTCCAATTTCAGCACTTTGGTCAGTATATTGATATCTAAGAGCCACTTCACTTTTGTAGTTTGGTGTAAGCTTTTTTAATGGCATTACTGCATTGATTGTATTGAAAATTTCATCTGCAGTAAAAACCTTACTTTTTCCCCAATCATTTAAATTTCCTACATCCATATATTCAATGAATCTAACGATATGCCCCCGATTTTTGAAGTGTTTTGCGATATCTATAATGGAATGATCATTCACATTCCGTTGTACTACGGTATTAATTTTTATTTGAGTAAATCCAGCTTGTTCGGCTGCACTTATCCCTGAAAGTATCGATTGGGCTGTAATGTTTCTTCCTGTCATGGATTTGAGTACTTCATCATCTAAAGAATCTAGACTAATCGTTAGTCGATGAAGACCACTATCTTTGAGTTTCTTAGCCATAACTGGTAATAAAAAACCATTAGTTGTTAAGCTAATATCATTGATGTTTTTTAAACGAGATATTTTACTAATTAATGCATCTATATTGTTCCGTAGTAAAGGTTCTCCTCCGGTAATACGAATTTTTCTAACACCGTGTTTAACTAGTATGTTTGTAATTTTTTCAATTTCTTCGAATGATAATAAGTTTTCTTTTGGAGTAAATTGGTATTTATGTCCGAATTTTTCATGTGGCATACAATATGTACATCGGAAATTACAACGATCCGTTACTGATATCCGCAAATCTTCAATTGGACGATTAAGACGATCTAACAACATTAGTATGTCCACATAGTTATGTTAATTATTATTTCAATGTTTTAATATAGTTTAATGCTTTTTGAATAGCTTTGCCTCTATGACTAATAGTATTTTTTTCATAAATTGTCATTTCAGCCATTGTTTGTTGATGAAAAGTAGGAATAAATATCGGGTCAAATCCAAATCCATTTTCTCCTCGTGGAATAGGAGAAATATATCCTGGACATATCCCGTGAAAGAGTATTGACTCAGATAATTTATTGGTAAGAGAAATGACGCAACGAAATCGGGCTTTTATAGGCTTTGTGAATTGATTTAGTTGCTCTAAAAGGAAACAATTTCTTTCTTTTGAAGTAAGATTTTCACCACCAAATTCAGATGTATTGACGCCAGGATTATTATTTAACAATTCAATTTCTAACCCTGAGTCATCAGCAAGGGCCCATGTGTTAAATTGTTTTGAATAACCCTGAGATTTTTTAATTGCATTTTCTTCAATTGAATTACCATCTTCTAAAATAGTCAATTGTGGTTTTAAACATTGAGGATTAATTGTTTTGATATTTATTTGATTTAACAAATTAGATATCTCATTAAATTTCCCTGGATTAGACGTAGCAATTAAAAGATTTTTTATAGACATAGGAGGGCTATTGGGTTATATATTGGTATTTTCTAGTGAAGGAGAATACTGTCCTTGTCTTGCAGCACTAGTTAATGTAGCTCGTTGGAGAAAAATTGTCTGAGCGGATTTTTTGTTAGCAGAAATTCCT
>Ga0310344_10002660_pt1 | contig 13390 bp, 10 predicted proteins | sample HC15DNA20200_MG_FD_203801 | JGI IMG/M metagenome (GOLD analysis project Ga0310344, IMG submission 203801) | Marine microbial communities from station ALOHA, North Pacific Subtropical Gyre - HC15-DNA-20-200_MG | ecosystem: Environmental > Aquatic > Marine > Oceanic | place: Pacific Ocean: North... | reverse complement strand
GAAAAACCTCCTCCTCGATTAGATCGACAAGCGCCTGATACTCAATGGATGATTCAAAGCAACTGATTCATCTTTATTTGTAAGAATAGAAAACTATAGAATCTGTAAATATATCCTAAAACTTTCCAGTATTAAGCAAAGAGTTTTATATACGCAACTGCTAATGTTTGTTAATTGTCTGCCTACTTAATTTGGGAATTAATACAACAATGTTATACTAAAAAACCACGCTTCTTTTAGAGAGAATCCAAACCATAAGATTATGGGACTAAATAGCTACTGAATAAATGTAGGAGAAAGAAGGTAAGTATATGAAAAATAAGGGAACATTGTCTGTAGTAATGTGTAATTATAATCATAGTCATTACATTCAGGAAGCATTACAAGCCATCTTAAGTCAATCATTTTCGCCATTAGAAGTAATTGTTATTGATGATGGGTCAACAGACAATAGTGTGCAAATAATAGAAAGCATAGCCGAGAAAAATCCTACAGTAAAGTTATATAGGAATGTTAAAAATGAGGGGGTTTGGTATTCAGCTAATAAAGGAGCAAAAATAGCTACAGGTGAATATATTTATTGGGCTGCAGCAGATGATAGAGTTTGTCCAGGCTTTTTTGAGAAATCTGTAAAAATTCTTAATCAAAACCCTCAGGCCGGGCTCAGTTCTGCGTTATTGAAATATATTGGGAAAGATGGAAATGATGAGAAGTGGGCCAATAGTCCTGTGATATCGTCAACGGAATGTTTTCTTTCTGCCGATCAAGTAAGGAAGACATTACTAAAGCATGGTTTTTGGTTTACTGGCCATACAGTTATTTTCAGACGAGATTATCTTGTTAAAGATAAAGATACCGATGTTTTTGATCCTGAGTTACATCAATATGCCGACCATATAACAGTGATGATTGTAGCAACAAAGCATGGTGTTTGTTTTATACCAGAGATATTGGCAACTTGGAGAACTTACATTGGTCACTCTGGTTACGCAGATACTCACTTTCTTTCTGAGGAGACAAAAACCAATTCAGCATTAGATAAAATGATTCAGATTATGAGCTCCAAAGAATACGCGTTATTTTTCCCAAGTTATTTTGTTAAGCAATACGAACGTAAAATGAAATATTCTGTTCAGAGTATGCGTTTGAATAAAATTCATAATGAAATGATTGATTATATGAAGACTACCAGGAGTTTACAAAAATTCGAAAGTTTATTAGATAAGTTTGTGTATTTAATAATAAAGATGTTAGATGTGTTAAAATTTTTTATTGTGAAGTCATATTTTTATTATCGACGAAAACGCATTAATGTATTCTCACTCATCCGAATTATCGGATCTTATCGTGCAGGTTTAAAAATTTACAAGAATAGTAAGTGTAATTAGAGGTGGGAATAAAAGGACTAGTTGACACCCAAAATTTTATGGTGAATCAGACTTTATGTTTGATTCTATTGGTTCCTGGAATGTAAATAGATTGATGCTCCTAATTAATGAAAATAGTACGCTAGAAATGAGTGGTAATATTAATAGAAAATTATATTAATTTTGTCAAAAAAAGATTGTGGAGAAAGAAGGCTCTGTTTTACAGTGCCGTTTATATTACAGATGAAATAACTTTGTATGCTTTAAATTGTTTAAATAAAGAAGTGGCAATGAAAATATTAGTTACGGGCGGTTGTGGTTATAAAGGACATGTTTTAATACCAAAATTACTCAGTCAAGGTCATAAAGTTTGTGCATTCGATATTCAATGGTTTGGTAATTTTCTAGAACCCCATCAAAATTTAAAAGTAGTGAAGGGAGATGTAAGGAACATTGAAGAAGTGCCACTAGATTCTAGCGTTGATTGCATTATTCATTTGGCCTCTATTGCAAACGATCCATGTGGAGACCTCAACCCTAAACTTACATGGGAAGTGAGTGCATTAGCAACTATGCAATTGGCTGACAGAGCTAAAAGACTTGGTGTAAAAAGATTTATTTATGCATCTTCTGGAAGTGTTTATGGAATTAAAGACGAAGATCAGGTAACTGAGGATTTAGAGCTTAAACCAATATCCGAATACAATAAAACAAAAATGGTTGCGGAGCGAGTTCTTCTTAGCTACAAAGACGATATGGTTGTACAAATCTTACGTCCTGCAACCGTTTGTGGCTACTCTCCACGAATGCGCCTTGACGTATCAGTTAATCTTCTAACAATGCACGCCCTATCAAAAGGGAAAATTACTGTATTTGGAGGAGCTCAAATTCGACCAAATATACACATTGATGACATTGCTGATTTGTATATTCATTTAATTAATAACCCTGAGTGTAATGGAGTTTTTAATGCAGGATTTGAAAATATATCTATATTGGATATTGCAAATCTAGTCACAAAGAACATACCAGTTGAAATTGAAATTACAGAGTCAAATGATCCTAGATCCTATAGAGTAAATTCAGATCGTATACTTGCAACTGGCTTTAAACCAAAGAAAAAAGTTGAAGATGCAATTGTTGAAATTATAGAAAAATATAATTCAGGCGTTTTAAAGGATAATGAAGAATTTTATAATTTAAAGTGGATGCAATCTCATCAACTTTTCGATTAAATCTTATGAAGAGTAGTATTGTTAAAATAGCTGTTATAGGCTCTAATTCCTTTTCTGGTGCAAGTTTTGTTGATTTTTCATTGGCAAATAACTTATCAGTGATGGGGATAAGTAGGTCAGAGCAGCCGAATGATATTTTTTTGCCTTATTCAAGTAACACCCACAAGGAGGAAAGGTTTAAATTTCATCAATTGGATTTAAATAATAATCTCGAAGAGATGATTGATTTAATTAAGAAAGAAAAGCCGGATTATATATTTAATTTTGCAGCACAAAGTATGGTCGCAGAAAGCTGGAAGTTTCCTGAACAATGGTTTACTACAAATGCAGTTTCTATAACAAAGCTTTTTAATGAATTAAAAGACTGTTCATTCATTAAAAAATATATACATGTAACAACACCAGAAGTATATGGATCCTGTTCTGGGTATATTAAAGAAGATATGGCATATAATCCCAGTACACCATATGCTGCATCTCGTGCAGCAGGAGATATGAGTTTAAAAACATTTGTTGATAACTATAATTTTCCAGCAGTTTCAACAAGAGCAGCAAATGTTTTTGGACCAGGCCAACAGTTATATAGGATTATTCCTAGAACAATTTTATATATAAGACAAGGAAAAAAATTACAACTTCATGGTGGTGGATATTCTGAGAGATCATTCATACACATCAATGATGTTTCTGATGCGACACTGAAAATTGCATTAGAAGGCGTAATTGGTGACACTTATCACATTTCAACTGAATCAACAATAACCATTAGATCACTAGTGCAGCTCATTTGCGACAAGATGAATGTGAAATTTGAAGATTGTGTTGATATTGTTGATGACCGTCTTGGCAAAGATGAAGCTTACTTATTAGATAGTTCTAAATTGCGAAACGACCTTGGCTGGAAAGATGAAATCAATTTAGATAGAGGACTTAAAGAGTCTTTATCGTGGGTTGATAAGAATCTAGCAAGCCTTAGCAATCTTCCTTCTGAGTATAAACATAAACTATAATTATCAATAAAACTAAATCTTATTTTGGTGTTGTGCTTAAAAAATTTAGTATCGACGAATAATGAACTTATCTGAACTTCAAGCATCAATGTTGCGAATAAGGTTGGTAGAGGAATCTATAGCCAATAAATATTCTGAACAAAAAATGAGATGCCCAACTCATTTATCAATTGGACAAGAGGCTATTGCTGTTGGTGTATGTTCCAATCTTACAAATGAAGATCAAGTATTAAGTACACATCGAGCTCATGCACACTACCTTGCAAAAGGGGGTTGTTTAAATTCAATGTTGGCTGAGATCTACGGAAAAGTTACAGGCTGTTCTAAAGGGATGGGCGGGTCGATGCATTTAATTGATAAATCTGTTGGCTTTATGGGGAGCACTGCAATAGTAGGTAATACAATCCCAGTAGCAGTTGGCTCAGCTCTTGCAATGAAGATTCAAGAAAAGAAATCAATTAGCTGTATTTGTTTTGGAGATGGGGCTACTGAAGAAGGTGTTTTTTATGAATCAATCAACTTTGCAATAATACACAACCTGCCTGTTCTTTTTATTTGTGAAAATAATTTATATTCAGTCTACTCAGGCCTAGAAGTTAGACAGCCAAAGGGAAGAAAGATATTTGAAATGGTAAGAGCTTTTGGCATAGAGTCGATTCATGGTGATGGAAATAATGTCCAACAAGTAAGTGATTATGTTGACTTAGCAAGAGGTAAGATATTGTCAGGTAATGGTCCTCAGTTTTTAGAATTTGATACTTATAGGTGGAGAGAGCACTGCGGCCCTAATTACGATAATGATATAGGATATAGAAAAGAAGAAGAGTTTTTAGAATGGAAAAAAAAGGATCCACTTAAGGACATTTTTGAAAACAAAGACCTAGACCTTGTTAAAGTTTTATTTAATAAATTTAATGCTGAAATTCAGCGAGCACATCATTTTGCTGATAATTCTGAGTTTCCTTCAGATAAGGATTTTCAACAAATAATCAACTCCTAATATTATGAGAAAAATAACTTTTTCAGAGGCAATAAATGAAGCTATATTTACTGCTATGAGAGAGTCTAATGACGTAATTACATATGGGCTTGGAGTTCCTGATCCAAAAGGAGTTTTTGGAACAACACTAGGCTTGCAGGATGAATTTGGTGAAGCAAGAGTTTTTGATACGCCAACTTCTGAGAATGCCATGACCGGAATAGGTATAGGTGCCTCTTTGAATGGATTGAGGCCAGTAATGGTACACCAGAGGGTTGATTTCTTTTTGTTGGCATTAGATCAGTTGATAAATAATGCTGCAAAGTGGAATTTTATGTTTGGCGGTGTTTGTAGAGTCCCTATTACGATAAGATTGATTGTTGGCCATGGTTGGGGTCAAGGCCCTACACATTCTCAGAATTTGCAATCACTATTTTCTCAAATACCAGGATTAAAAGTTGTTATTCCCACTTCTGCTTATGATGCTAAAGGTTTATTACTGGAAAGTATATTTGATGATGATCCTGTAATGTTCCTAGAACATAGGTGGCTTTATGGATTAAAAAGTAATGTGCCTAAATCAAGTTATCGTATCCCAATTGGTAAAGCTAATTTAGTTAATGAAGGCTCAGATCTTACAATAGTTGCATTATCCTATATGACAATTGAAGCTATACAAGCCATTAAAGAATTAGAAAAAATAGGAGTGAATTGTGATCTTATTGACTTAAGGTCGACCAGCCCTTTAGATTTTGAATTAATAAGGAAATCAGTTAAAAAAACTGGTAAGTTGATTGCAGTTGATTCATCAAGTAAAAGTTTTTCAGTTGCTAGTGAAATTATTGCAGACTGTGCAATAGAATCCTATGATTATTTACAAAAGCCTCCAAGGCGTGTTGCTCTTGAGGATGCTCCTGCTCCAACATCCTTTGGTCTAACTAACTCATACTACAATGGGGCTCTAGAAATTTACAATGAGGCCATTGGTCTGCTTGGAATTAAAGAAGAAAATACAGGAAGTAAATTTATTAAAGAAAAACCGCATGATGTTCCTGGTGAATGGTTTAAAGGACCTTTTTAGTATCTTAAATTATGTATATAGTAATTTTAAATTAGGCCCTATGAACCGTTTTGTTTTATTAATTTATTCCTAATATTTGGCTTAAACCTTTATGAGTAATTTTCATAATATAATAATTTCTATTTCAAGTGATATTGGTTTTCACTTAGCAAAAGATTGGCTTAGTAATGGAATTAGAGTGAGTGGCACTTATAGAACAAGAATTAATCATTGCGATGAGCTTGAACAACTAGGCGCAAAACTTATTAAATGTGATCTTTCTAATGTTAAATCAATAGATGATTCTATATGTAAACTAAACAAGCTTCAAGAGTGGGATAATCTTGTTATTGCAACTGGCTCTCAAGAGCCTATTGGTAGTTTTATTGATTGTAATATTGATAGTTGGTCAAATTCAATTAATGTTAACTTTACTTCTCAAATAAGGTTTATTCATGGTCTGTTAGCAAATAGAAATCTTAAAGACTCTTCTAGCCCATCAGTTCTTTTGTTTGCTGGGGGAGGAACTAATAGCGCTACAACAGACTATTCTGCTTATACTATTTCGAAAATAGCTTCCATAAAAATGGTTGAATTATTAGATGCTGAAATTCCTGACACATCATTTTCAATACTTGGCCCAGGTTGGGTTAAAACAAAAATACATGCTCCAACATTAAATTTAAAATCTTCAGCTGGCGCTAACTATTTTAAGACTGTTGAAATGCTAGAAGAAGATGGTAAAAAATGTTACCCAATAGAGAAGGTGATTGCATGCTGTAACTGGATTCTATCTTCAGATAGAGCGTTAGTAAGTGGAAGAAACTTTAGCTCAGTTTTTGATCCATGGGAAGATGAAAAAATTAAACTAATTATGAATGATAAAAATTTATTTAAGCTTAGAAGATTTGGGAATGATTTTTTTGAAATTAAATAATGAAAAATAAAGGTAACTTAAAAAAAGTCTCTGATGTTGTTGCTGAAGTTCTTATTGAAGAGAAAGTCTCCCATGTGTTTGCTATTTCTGGTGGTGCTAGTCTCCACTTAATTCATTCTCTTGCAGATAATGATAATATTCAATATATTTGTAATCATAATGAGCAAGCTGCAGCAATGGCCGCAGACGGGTACTCAAGGGTTTCTGGTAATATTGGTGTAGCTATAACTACAAGTGGACCAGGTGCAACTAATCTTATTACGGGAATATGCTGTAGTTATTATGATTCTGTTCCTTCTTTGTTTATAACAGGTCAGGTTAGTACATTTAGAATGAGAGGAGATACTGGTGTTAGACAAATTGGCTTTCAAGAGACTCCTATTGTGGATGTTGCGAAATCGATTACTAAATATGCATATACTATTAAACACCCAAGTGAGATTAAATATCAAATTCAAAAAGCGCTGCATATTGCAAGAAGTGGGAGGCCGGGGCCAGTTCTAATAGATATTCCCGATGATCTCCAAAGGGTTAATATTGACTCATCTATACTAAAAAAGTTTCAACCAGACATAGAGCAGGAAAAAGGCAAGTTAACAGATACAATACTCAACATAATGAGTATGATTAAAAAATCAAAAAGACCTGTAATAATTGCAGGTTGGGGTATTTATCTCAGCAAGACTCAGAGAGACTTTATTAAGTTTGCTGAAGATCTTAATTTGCCAATTGCTTTAACCTGGGGTGCGGCTGATTTGATTTCTTTTGATCATGAGCTTTATATCGGTACATTTGGAACTCATGGTAATAGACATGCAAACTTTGCAGTGCAAAATGCAGATCTAATTATTTCTTTTGGCTCTCGACTGGATACTAAATCAACTGGATCGCCAGTTAATACCTTTGCAAGAAAAGCAAAAAAAATAATGGTAGAAATCGACATTAATGAGCTAAATAAATTTAAAAAATTTGATTTGAAATTTGATAAATTAATACATTGTGATTTAAAAGATTTTTTTGATGAAGTACAAAAAATTAATATACAAAAGTTTTTTAATAAACATGATGATTGGGTTAATCAAATTAATCAATGGCGAGAAGCCTTTAATGCATTTGATGACAGAAAAAACCTTTCAACAAGTCAAGTGAATCCATATAATTTTGTAGATAGAATTTCAGACAACTTAAAAGAAAATTCTAAAGTTTTCATTGATACTGGCTGCTCCATTGCGTGGTTTATGCAATCAATTAGAGCCCCAAAAACTGTAAGGGTTTTTCATGATTTTAATAATACTGCAATGGGATGGGCCCTGCCAGCGTCAATCGGTGGTTATTATGCTGATTTGGGTAAATCACCAATTATCACGATTGTTGGGGATGGTGGCTTTATGATGACATCATACGAGTTAGCTACTGCTATGCATAATAATATTCCACTTAAAATATTTATTATGAATAACCAGGGCTATAGTATGATTCAACAAACACAGGATCAATGGTTAGATTCAAATTATTATGCATCTTCAAAGCAGGGTGGAATTTCATTTCCAGATTTTCAGAAACTATCAAGAGCTTATAATTTTAAGTATTTTGAACTTAAGGATGATAGTGACCTTCATTTAGTTGAAGAAATTTTTGCGTATCCGAAGGCTCTTATTTGCAATGTATTTATTGATAATGATTTTAGAGTAACCCCCCAGGTAAAATTTGGAAGACCAAATGAAGATATGGGTCCTTTATTGCCGCGAGAAATGTTTAATGCAAATATGATTATCGATCCTATTAAGTAGTTAAGATTTAAATTAAAATTATTATATTAATAATATGAGCTAGAAAAATTAGGTTTATACCTTATTCGCTTGAAGAACTTTCAGCAAATGATGGTCTTTTTAAGCATCGTTTGTATTCTATAATTGGTATGCCTAACTTTAAAGTTTGTCGGATCGCTGTCAAAGATTTTATAATAGGATATGGATCATATGAAAAGTTAGTTAAAAGTGTTGGATTAAGTAATGAAGATGTGGCTGATAATGCAAGAAAATTATTAAATAGATAGGGGAGATAAGTGAGTTTTAATGACATTTTTGAGGAAATTAAAAATAGCCCTGATAAGCACCCAAGAGGTTGTGAAGATTATAAAAGAATTGAATCTAAATTATTAGAAATAGTAAATAAGAGTGGTTTTGTTTCTGGCGGCTCCGGAAACAATAGCTTTGGTCCATTTGGTGAAATTTCATTGCCATATTTTAAAATGGGTGCTATTGACTCACTTGATTTATTTGGTTTAGATGAGATGATCATTTTTTCTTATTATTATAATAATAAAAATAAATATAAAAAGGTTTCAGATCTTGGAGCCAACATTGGGCTTCATTCAATATTAATGAGTAAGTCTGGTTATCAAGTTGAAGCTTATGAGCCTGACCCAACGCATATTGAAATGTTAGAAAAAAATTTCAAATTAAATAGTATTGATTTAGTAAATTTAAATCAAGTTGCAGTATCAGATGTTGATTATAAAGCTAAATTTGTAAGAGTATTAGGGAATACAACTAGTAGCCATATTGCAGGTGCTAAAGATAATGCTTATGGAGATCTAGAGACCTATGATGTTGACGTAGTTAGCGCAAAAGAGATATTTAAGAATAGTGATTTTATAAAAATGGATGTTGAGGGAGGAGAAGCAAAAATTATTTTATCTACAACAAGAGAAGATTGGGGAAATGTAGATATGATTATGGAGGTTTCTGAGAAAAACAGGGTGGCTATCTATGATCATTTAAGTAGCATTGGAGTAAATATGTTTTCACAAAAAAAAGCTTGGAAGAAAGCGGAGGTTGTTGATGATTTGCCTGCTAACTATAAAGAGGGATCTTTATTTGTATCGCTAGATAATAAAATGCATTGGAATTAATAATATATAAAATGAAAAGAGAAATAGACTTATTAAAATTTTATCCAAAATCTAAAAGACCAATTGAAGACCGTAGTAATTTAGTTACTGACATAGATAGGGCAGTAGCTAGAAAGTTTGATGTTGAGTATTATGATGGAGATAGGCTAACTGGCTATGGAGGATATGGGTACAGTCCAAGATTCTGGACTGATACAGTTGCACACATAGTAGATGTCTATAGCTTAAGTAACGATTCCAAGATTCTTGATATTGGCTGTGCAAAAGGTTATATGATGTATGATTTGTCTTTATTAATTCCGGAAGCAGAAATAAAAGGAGTTGATATTTCCCAATATGCTAAAGATCATGCGATTGAGCCTATGAAAGAAAACATTGTGGTTTCAAATGCTAATAACCTTCCTTTCCCAGATGACTATTTTGATTTGGTGATAGCTATTAATACCTTGCATAATCTACCATTAATTGACTGTAAACAAGCTTTTAGAGAGATAAATAGAGTAACAAGAAATAATTCTTTTGTTATGAATGACGCTTGGAGAGATGCTAAAGGGAAACAATCAATGCTAAGCTGGAATCTAACTGCTCTAACTTATATGAGCTGTGATGACTGGGAAGATCTGTTCAAAGAAGTTGACTATAAAGGAGACTACTATTGGTTTTTTGCTGAATAAAGATTGCTAATTGAGGGCCTGGAATTAGACACAGTAAAAATTAAAGAATAGAAGGTCTTATCTAGACATAAAAAGAGTCCTCTTTTACAGGATGGATACTCTTTATTTTGGTCAAAAATCACCCACTAGATTACACCAGAATGATGATTAAACATAAATATATTAAAATATACTCCAACTTGATGAATTTATAATCTCTCTGATGTTTAGAATGAATTCCGCAGTTCTTTTTGAGCTAAACAAGCCTCTAGAAATAAGAACTCTTAAACATTGAATAAAAATAGCATATACGACTTCTTTACATTTGGTCGCAGAGGTTTTGAAGATAAAGTCCTCATTAACCTAATATATTCACTCGGGTTAATCGTATTCGTATATTCCAATTGGAGTTTTATTTTTGGTGGTAAGATTTTATATGGAAGTAGCTTTTCTTGGCAGTCCTATCCTCTGACCGTTGAATACTTCAAGGCCGTTTCTGAAGGCTTATACCCATTTTTTAGTTGGAACTATGGGGTGGGATTAAACAGTTTAGCGGACTCTCAGCAGTCGCTTCTACATCCGCTAAAGATACTTCTTTCGATCATATTGCAATCACCTTATCGCATCGACACGATATTCCTTTTGTTGCACGTGGCTTTGATATTTATCACGTCCATCAAACTCTCTAATTACTTTTTGCCCAACACAAAATACCCATACGAGAAAGCTATAATTGCGATCTATTTAGCCATTGTAATCATGCTTAATATCGCGATTTTTTCGAATTACGTGCATGTTTTTTTTGTTGCCGTCTTTGCTTACTTCCTGGTTTTGATATTTCTAATAGACAAATTTTTGTCGAATCCTAGTCGTTGGTGTTTTATTCAGATTGTTGTGACGACTTGGTTGATGCTTTTATGCGGAAATTTCGCCCTGCAATGGGTCGTTTTCCCTGCTCTTGTCGTTTTCATGGGCTGCAGAGTTTTTCAAGAAAAGCTGTCGTTTTCCACCGCTATCCTTGTGATAGTTGCGTTTGGTCTAGCCTTCGTTATCGCCGCACCACAAATACTTGCGACTTACGAATCGATGCGTCTTTCGGCTAGATCTACACCAGGAGGCTACGATAAATTCTTTATGTCTGCTGGTCCGGTCCAATGGTTGAGCTACGTTGCGCCAGGGAGTGCCTACCTGTTGTACAAATACGGCCACGAGGTTTTCGCTAGATGGGGAGACAATAGCCTCACAGATGGGCTTCACTATATCGGTGTAATCCCTGTGGCGTTGTTTTTCTATTCGCTGGCGAAATTAAAAGACATGCCCGGACAGGTTAAGATATTCTCGTCAGCGGCTCTTCTAATGGCGATTCGTGCTGCAGGATTGTTCGCATTCGTAAATCTTTTGCTCAATCAGCTGCCCATATTTGGTCAATTTCGAGCGCCTATTCGAAGTTTTTGGGCGCTAGATGTGCTTGTTCTTTTGCCCACAATTTTCGTGCTTGCTAATGTACGTGCGATCGATATATACCGGCTACGTCAAATACTGAACGCCATCATTTTGGTGATAATCTGTGTAACTGTTTGTGCATTCATTGTGAGTTTAGGTTGGGAGAGATCCCTGCAAGAAAATTGGAATCGCCTTGCGGTTAAGGAAATAGCGTACTGCTTTGTTAGTTTAACCATTGCTTTATTGGCCAGGGCATTTGTGTCGAAAAAACGTCGTGCCAACGGTGGGTCCGTATTAATTATTTTGGTTGGACTTTCGATACTTGACCTTGGGTTACATCACCTGGGGGTTGCGAGAGAATGGACAGATCCTACTGTGACGATGATCGACGAACGTTCATCCGTTGTTGATCGTCATTGTGACGAGATGGAAACGCAACGGGTGTGGATGGACTTTACCTGGCCTCAATTCTCTACGGTAATATTCCCTCTGACTTCATCTCAAGGTAAATTTCACTCGAACGTAGAATCGCTGACTACGCCCGAACTTAATGGAATTACTTGTACCCTGTCGTATAGCTTGGATTCGTCACGTCTCACCTCTAGAGCGATGACGGTGTTTTATGATCGTTGGATCCGAGAATTTGATGACGAGGAAAGATATTCTCTCCTTAAATACATGGGTTTCGATAGCTATTCGTTAATCAATTCGAACGTCGGTAATTCAAGTGCCAGTGAAGAATTTGTGGTGTTACCTTCGCCGTCCGTACCGATACCCACTGCAGTAGAAAAGCTAGAAACTGTTATTGAATCGCTGGAACGTACCGCTGAGCCCACGTTTATCGGGCAGCTTGATAACGTATATATGTTCTTAAACCGGCTAGAGCTAATACAATACCTTCCAAGCACAGAGCGCGAAACGGTTCGTCTTTCAAACGACAATGTTGCTCTATTATTACCGCCACCTTTCTACTATTTCATTGAATACGAAGGGTCGAGCGTGGTCCCGATTCAAAATCACGGTCCATGGTATATCCTTCCCGACGAAGTGTCCGGAAGCGTTAAGGTAACTTATGTTCCGGTGCCTGAGTTGATTGGGATATTTCTCAGTATGGTCGGCATATTAATCACGGGCTTAATTATTTTTCTTTTTAGACCAGACTACTGGAATGTCCGATTGGATGTTTTACACAGACTCATAAGCACGATCGTTGGGGCTATTCAAAAAGCATTTGTAAAATTAGTCAGAACACCAAATTACCAAAATTTGTTGTTTGGGGTATCTACGCTAATTACGTGTGCTATTGCCATAGCAGGTTTCACGGTCCTTGACACAATGGCCGTCGCAGTGTCGTTTTCCTTTCTACTCATTCTTCTCTATTCCGTATATCGAATCGTCATCGCCGTAGGTAATGACCATTTGTATGGATTTGGAGCCGCAGCACTCGTGGCCTTCAGTTTCTCTGTCGGTATGTTGTACGCTGCATTGAATGCTGTTATTAACAGGCCCGAAATTGGCTCTAGCATCGTTGGGATTCTTGATATCGCATTAAAATCATTTGGCTTCGGGAACTAAATTCTTTGTACGAGTGGTTGTTTTTACGATGCGTATTTCTACGTGGAACATATAACGCCATGACTACTAAAAGACTATCAGATCGATAACAGCTACGTCGTCATCAGGTGAGACTTCTTGGAACGAGCGCTTTCAAATAACCTCATTGTCTTTACATAGAAGATGAAATATTCTACAACTGTATAAAATGATTAAGGTTTAGTATCATTCCATTATG
>Ga0310344_10002658_pt1 | contig 13395 bp, 30 predicted proteins | sample HC15DNA20200_MG_FD_203801 | JGI IMG/M metagenome (GOLD analysis project Ga0310344, IMG submission 203801) | Marine microbial communities from station ALOHA, North Pacific Subtropical Gyre - HC15-DNA-20-200_MG | ecosystem: Environmental > Aquatic > Marine > Oceanic | place: Pacific Ocean: North... | reverse complement strand
AACTCGTTGAGTTTCTACAAACTTCTTTCCAAAATGTAAGGTCATCGAAACGTACTGATGACCTACATGATGTTTTATTAAGTGAGATTCTAGAAAAGAATCCTCAGTGGAGAGATCTTGATTGGAGGTTTGAATACAAATTACAACGTGATGCTTTTGGAGGCACATTTGATATTGATATTGCAGGGTTTAAGAATTGTGGTGAGTTAAAAGTTTGTATTCTTGCCAAAGCAATGAATAGCAATGTTAATAAGAATATCAAGAATTATGCTAACACAACTATTGGTGAAGCAGCACGATTAGCATTTGCACCAAATATAAATTTAGAGAAGATTCTATTTGTTAGTGTATTACCAAGAGTAGCACCACGATTTAAGAAAGATGGAACAGTTGGTGGATTTGATGATGTTATATCTGCTAAGAATCGTACTAAAATAGATGGAGTATTACAACAACAATATGGTGATCTTGTTGAATTAAAGGATATATTCTTTGATATTGCTGATGTTAGAAATAAGAAGACAAAAGATGAATTTACTGATATAATAGTAGAGAATCTGGATTAACTTAATGCTATTTAATGGTGAGTGCTTAAATATCATGTCTACACTTTCTGATGATTGTGTGGACATGGTTTTTTGTGATTTACCTTATGGAACTACACAAAACTCATGGGATAGTTTAATTCCATTTGATAAATTGTGGGAACAATATAGAAGAGTAGTAAAGGAAAATGGTGCAATAGTTCTTACTGCTCAGTCACCATTTGATAAGATACTTGCTTGTTCTAATCTTAAAGATTTTAGATATGAGTGGATATGGGAGAAGAATAAGGCAACAGGGCATCTGAACGCCAAGAAGATGCCAATGAAGGCACATGAGAATGTACTCATATTCTATCGCAAGTTACCAACATATAATCCACAAAAGACTACTGGACATAAACCATTTGGTGCAGTTAAACCACGTCAGAATATACCAGAACCAGATAAGAAAAGAAATTATAATCATTTAACTGAAACATTTGGTAATGATGGCACAACAACTGATCGTTACCCTAGATCCGTACAGAGGTTTCCAGTAATTAATAATGATAATCCATTAAAGTTTCATCCAACTCAGAAACCAGTAGGAATGATAGAATATTTTATCAAAACATATTCTAACGAGGGTGATACTATCCTGGATAATTGTATGGGTAGTGGGAGTACATGTATCGCTTCTATTAATACTGGTCGTGAATATATTGGGATAGAAGCAGATGAAGAATATTTTAATACAGCAAAGGAATGGATTAATAAGGTGGAGAATAATCCTCTATTAAATGTAATAAGGGGGGTCGTTTAAAGTGTCCTTATAGTGTGAGGGATACGTGGTTCTACTGCCCCAAACCTCTGAGTATACTCAGAGAAACCCACTGCCTATTTGATAGTCGGTGAATTGGTTGACGCACAGCAAGGATCTATGGTTGTCTCTGTTCAGCAGAGAAATTACGTCCTGTAAGTCTAATGTGCTAGTGGTGGGGGTTCAGGTGTAAGCGATTCCCAGTAGGTAAATTTGGGCATAGTAGGTGAAACCTCTGTTGATGCCCCACTCCCTCACAACAACACACACAAAAACGAGGAGATGGATGTGCCTCGTGGGTAGCACCCACTAAAAGAACTAACATCCCCTAGGTCTTTATTTTCTTTTTTAAATGGCAACAAGATCACGCATTGGTTTAAGATTAGCAGGAGACGCTATTCTTTCTGTGTATCATCATTGGGATGGTTATCCACAGTGGTTAGGTGTTACTCTTGTTGAGAAGTACACTACCAAAGAGCAAGTTGCAGAACTTCTTGATGGTGGTGATATTTCTTGTATTGATTCTGATACTAATTGGGATAGACAAGAATGTGAACCTCATGTTCAATATTATAATGACAGAGGTGAAAAGACTGAACCACGTTTAGATATTAATGAGTCTGAGTTCTTTACTAATGGTGAAGAATTTGCATACATCTTTGACGATGGTAAATGGACATGTTATGATTTAAGTCATAAGTATGATGACGATTATAATGTAACAAGTTACATTGCTAAACCTGTTACTATTCCATCAGAATATCCCCAAGAGTTAAATGTTAGTTGAACTCAAAAAAGATGAATTAGAGTACATTGTTACTGTTTTATGGAAATGCCGTAAATCAGAGACTAAATGTGAAGAACTCTATGAAAAGATGAAACCATTACTCAAAGTATGTACTTGCAAGGAGGATTCCAATGATTGAACCAACCGAAGATATGAAGGGAGTATATTATACTCCTTCACAGAAAGATCTTTCAGCAGAAGAAATGATTGATGATTTCATCGCTGATTGTGAAGTTGAAGCAGCAAAACTTGAAATCACTGTTGACTATTACCTAGCGGAGTTTGTCTAATGCAATTATTAACACTATTGTCTATTTTGATAATTTGTGGTATTATATTAGGTGTATATTTACTAAATCTTTATAATCCGCATTAAAAACATGGCAGACGCAAGACGTTACAAGATCCTTGAATTATCTACTCAGGGATGGACTTTGGTTGATAGTGATTCTCAAAATCTTACTAGACCACAGTGTGATAAGAGATTACGAGAAATTTTGGATGTAACAGGAGTTGCACCTGATCGTTTAAAGGTGGCAGCACAAAACGATCCTAGATATATTGAAGATCAAGGTATTGACCCTGATAAAGGATTTATTCCTGAAAACACCCAATAATGATTCATTACAATGCAAGAACCTTATGAACCCGAAGTTAATGATTATGTTATTTGGGATAGGGGTGAGTATGGTAAAGATGAAGGGTGGGTATATTTTAAGGGAGATCCAGAAGAACCAAAGAAAGGATTTAAAACAAATCCTAGGTATATTACTATTGAAACTGGTGTAAAACCTAAACCACAATGTGAATATACTGATAAAAAGAGTATGCGTCATCGAATGATTCATACTCTTTTGTTGTGCTATGAATCTAGTTGGAATGAATTACAGTTTGTAAAAAAACGTACACCAGAAGAACAGATTCAACATTATTCTCAATGTGATGATTAATAGATCATTATATTTTAAAGTAGATAGTTATCCTTTTGCAGATAGGGTTAATCCTTATTTGTGTGATATTTTTAAGGAATATTATATACAATCCGTTAAAGGAGGAGCAAAAAGAACTACTCCCAATTTACATGAAAAAGGTATTAAAGAAATTGATAATATATTAAGGTGGATATGTGATCTACTTCCTGATTTTGCTTATAATATTTCAGGAGGAAGAATTATATATGACGCCCCTAAATTTGGAGGAACAGGAGGATTTGATCCTTACTCTTATAAAGTGGATGGGTGTTGGGGTATAACTTATGATAAAGGAGATAGTGTGATAAAACATAATCATTTTCCTTATACTTTTTCATTTTGTTATTATGTCAATACTCCACCTCAATCTCCGCCTCTTATTATAGAAGGTAAAAGAATGAGAATGAAAGAGGGTCAATTAATAATATTTTTATCTCATTATAATCATTGGGTTCCTAAGTGTAAAATAGATGGAAGATGTGTATTAGTGGGAAATATTGATTACAATTTAGGAAAGGAATTAATGAGGTAGGAGGGGGGGGTCGTTTAAAGTGTCCTTTTAATATAATTACAATTAACTGATGAAACCTTCCGAAATTATTAAACAAATGAATGAATTACGAGAACAATGGAGAAAACAGAGTTTTTCATTCACCAAAGAACAACAGATAGAGTATAACAAGTTATTACAATTAAGAAGGGAACGAGTCTCTTACTTCCTTAAAAATGGTATAGTATCCAAAGGAGGACTTCGCAAGAAGGAAGAGAAGGAACAAACACCTTCTGAATCCTAAATAACTAAAATACTATTTTTTGATGAAAACTTTTCAACAGTTTATCACCGAAGTTTACGACAAGGATTTATCAACTGCAACCAGAAAACCTGGTGAAGGTGGTAGAGTTCGTGCATCACGAAAGAAGACTGATCCTGAAAAGAGAAGGATGAGAGCAGCAGGTGGGGGTAAAATGGTTCCTGCTCAGGATTATAAACCAAGGAAGGACATTGGTACACAGAAACCAAGATCTAAGCGGGAACAACAACCAACTCGTGAAAGAGGTAGTGCAGCATTAGCAGCAAAAGAAGCACAGAAGAAGGCATATTTAGAGCGTAAGGCAAAAGAAAGGGGTGCTAAAACGAAGACTGCATCTGAACTTTTAGCAGTTAAAAAGAAACAAACTGTTGATCCTAATTATAAACCACGAAAGGCATCAGGTTTAACTCATCGTGAAAGATTAAATTTAGTCAAGAAAGGTGAGAAGAAATTAAGAGATTTAGTTTTAAAATCTACTGGTAAAGAGAAAGAGAGTGAATTAAAACATCCTATTACGCAGAAAGAGATAACAAGAAGAAGAAAGAAGAACTAGGGGGGTCGTGTAAAGTGTCCTTATAATGTAAGTGTAAGCGTCTGTATGGCGTTTAAATACCTTTTATGGTATAATAGTTATTATGGTTATTATTTTATGATTAAACTTCGTGACCACCAACTTGCAATACTTAATACTTTACAGGAGAATCGTAAGGGTCAAGTTATTGTACCTACTGGTGGTGGCAAAACTATGTGCATGATTGAAGATGCAAAGTATCAATTTGCAGAGAATAGTTTACCTAAAACTATGGTAATTGTTGCACCTCGTATATTATTAGCACAGCAATTATGTGAAGATTTCTTAGGACTAATTGATGATGTGGATGTACTTCATGTTCACTCAGGAGAGACACATCATACAAGCACAACTAAGACGAAAGAGATAGAAGAGTGGTATCATAATAGTGTAAAGAATCTATTGATATTCACAACATATCATTCTTTACATAAGATCTCTCAATCTCTTGATATTGAGGTGGATACAATATATTTTGATGAAGCACATAATAGTGTTCAAAAGAACTTTGTTGAAGCAACAGAGTATTATTCAATGTATGCTAATCGTTGTTACTTCTTTACTGCTACACCTAAACATTCTAAGACTCCTTTTAAAGTAGGAATGAATGATGAGAACATTTATGGTAAAGTATTAGTAAATGTACCAGCACCTAAGTTAGTGGATGAAGGTGTAATATTACCACCTAAACTTACTATCAAGAAGATAGATGTCGTGGATGATAGTAGATTCAAGCACGAACATGATTGCGACCATGTAGTATCAACTATTGATGACATTGATATTGATAAAGTATTAATTTGTGCAAGATCTACCAAACAAATTGTTAATCTAGTATCACAAACTGACTTCTGCATAGAGTTAAGAACTCGTGGATATTCTTGGATGTATATTACTGCCAAAACTGGTGCAGTTGTTGATGGTAAGAAAGTTGATCGTGAATCTTTCTTTAATACTCTTAATGAGTGGGGTAAAGATGATACTAAAAAGTTTGTAGTATTACATCATAGTATATTATCAGAAGGTATTAATGTTAAAGGATTAGAAGCAGCGATATTTCTACGAAATATGGATTACATTACTATTAGTCAAACTATTGGTAGAGTAATAAGAAAGGGTAGTGAATCTAAAACTTATGGATTGATTTCTGTACCAGTATATGATAGAGTAGGTATTAGCACATCCCGTAAAGTTGAGGCAGTTGTTGATACTATTTTCAATCAAGGTCAACCCGCAATCTCTGTAATTACCAAATGAAAGATACTATTTTATACGGAGATTGTAGAGATACACTTAAACAATTTGATGAAAAGGCGAGGATGTGTGTAACATCTCCACCATATTACGGTTTAAGAGATTATGGTGGGCAAAAAGATCAAATTGGATTAGAACAAACACCAGAAGAATATATTAATCAAATGGTGGAAGTTATGAGATTAGTGAGAGATAATCTCACTGATGATGGTACATTATGGTTGAATATTGGTGACAGTTATTATAATTATAAATCTGGTACAGGAGAATATGCTAAACAATCATTCTCTAAAACTAGACAAGATTTACCTATGATAAATCCTAAACGTGCTAACAAATTAGAGGGATTTAAAGATAAAGATTTGATGGGTATTCCTTGGATGTTGGCATTTGCATTAAGAGCAGATGGATGGTGGTTAAGACAAGATATTATATGGCATAAACCTAATCCAATGCCAGAAAGTGTAAGGGATAGATGTACTAAATCCCATGAATATATCTTCTTATTTGCTAAGAATAGGAACTATTATTATGACAATGAAAGTATCAAAGAACCAGCAAAAGATTGGGGTACTCGTGATAGATCCAAAGGCAAATATCATAATGAAGGTACAGGTTTACAACCTCATTCTGGACTCACTAAATCATATTCAAAGAAGAATAAACGGAGTGTGTGGACTATAACTAAGAAACCATATAAAGGCGCACATTTTGCTACTTATCCACCAGAATTGATTGAACCTTGTATATTAGCAGGTAGTGAGAAAAATGATATAATTCTTGACCCATTTATGGGTAGTGGTACAACTGCAATGGTAGCAAAATCATTGGGAAGGTATTACATAGGGTGCGAATTGCATGAGGATTATGGTAAACTAATAGACAAAAGAGTAGGAGAAAGAAGAGGTACATTAGAAGATTTCTTATAACAAGGGGGGGTCGTTTAAAGTGTCCTTATAGTGAGGGGCAAGGCAGACCGTCAGGTTGAACCCAAGATTGCCAAACTTGGTTGCATTACTGCAAGGCAGACCGTTAAAAGAAGCAGTTCTTTTGACTCGAAGGTTGAAATCTAATTTGCCAAATTAGGTTGCTTCTCACTCTATTGTTTATTTTTTGACTACATGGCAACTCGCAGACGCACATCAGCAACCAAAACTGCTAAAACTGCATCAGCACCCATTAAAAAGTCAACTCCGAGGGCAAGTGTTAAGAAAGTTACAACAACTGCCCCAAAACGTGTAAATAAAGTTACACCAACTAAGGTAAGTAAAGTGACAGAAGTAACATCAACCCCACAAATTGAGAAACCAGAAGTTAATCAAGAGTCCAAATCTCTTCCTAATTTCTCTCAATTAACTAAATTAAGAGGACTTGACTTTGTTATACTACCTCTCATTTATCTTGAAGCATTTGTAGTAAACATCCTACATAATCTCGATGTAAAAGTTCCTGAGAGTGTATCACTTAGATAACTGACCACTAAATGCCCGAAAGGGCATTTTTTTATGCCATAATGAATAATAAGGGGGGTCGTTTAAAGTGTCCCTATTGTATATGATGAAAACTATGACCAAAAACACGCATATTGAACATCCCGAAGATTCTATCCTTAATGGTGATTTAACTGTACTTAATTGGTTTACTGCCAATGGTAAGATCTCTGCTAAGATTGATGGTGCGCCAGCAATAGTTTGGGGTTGCAATCCTGCGTCTGGAAACTTCTTTGTAGGCACTAAATCTGTGTTCAACAAAAAGTTAATTAAGATCAATGAATCGCATGAGGATATTGATAAGAATCATGAGGGAAATGTAGCACATATATTACATCTATGTTGGGATAATCTTCCTAGAACTGATAAGATTTATCAGGGTGATTTTATGGGTGTTGGTGGTAATATTGCGTATCAACCTAATACTATTACCTATTATTTCGATGAAGTAGTAACAAATAATATAATTATTGCACCTCATACAGTATATACTGCGGAGGACGATTTACGAAATGCAGTTGTAGATAATGATGCAATTCTTAACGTAAAAAGTGATGATAATGTTCTATTTGTTAGACCATTTGTAACACTAGATGAGCAAAGGGATGATATATATAACCTATGCAAATTTGCTAGGCAAATGTCAACATTATGCGAGTTCCCTAATGATAAACAAGTCAAGAGAATTAAGAGGCATTTAAATGCTTGTATTCGTGCAGATATTGAGATGGATGATATAACATTAGATGCACTTGCCTATGATAATGAAATAGATGTAAATGTACTTCGTTTATGGAAATTAGTGCAGACAATTAAACTTGATATGTTCTCATATATCTCATGTAATGATCTTATGGAGTGTTATATCGGAGAAGAAATGTGTGACCATGAAGGTTATGTATTGCATAATGATTATGGTACATTTAAAGTCGTGAATAGAGAAGGATTTAGTAAAGCAAATTTTAATCTATCACCAATGAATCAATAGGGGGGGGGGTCGTTTAAAGTGTCCTTATAGTGAGAAACAGTTACAGGTTCAACTACTCTGACAAGCACCTATCCTAACTAGGGGAAGGTTAATGCAAAAGCGAGAAGCAGAGAAATGACGTTGGATTAAAATTACTTACCTGTAATGTTTCTCCCACTAATTCACATTTTTTGGAGCATTTATGTCAACTTTACCTGAAAGAGTTCTCGATTGGACTGAAACCTATTGCGAATCTTTGACGGAAAATTACAAACAACATAGTGTAAGGATGCACCAAAACTTTACATCTGAATGGTCAAAAGATCAGTTAGAAAGTATAAAGAATGGAACTGCAAATCTTACTAACTTTGTTATAAAGAATGGTCGCAAGTATTACAAAATTATGCAACGAGAATTTGATACTTTCCAAGATCGTAATGAATGGCGAGAAGGAAGTGTTCATGCTTTCGTTGACAAGAATACTGGCGAAGTATTCAAACCAGCATCATATAACTCACCAGCAAAGCACGTTAGATATGATTTAAGGATCATAAATGATCGTGCTAAGTTACATGATCCAAACTATACTGGATGGGCAGGTGGTTATCTCTATATGAGATAATCTCTGCTCTATTAAATAACTTGAACAACTCTATTTTGAGGACAAACTAATGATTTTTGATGTAAAACTCTACGTTGGTGGTAAAGTATTCACCGAATCTGTTCATGCTGTTAATAGAAATGATGCCATAGATACAGCAAAAAATAGAAATCCAAAAGCAAGAGTTATCGGAGTTAATCCAACAACAAGACAAACAGTTTAATTATGCAAATTGATACACAAGGCAGAATTATTGGGTCATTCCTGATAGTTACTGCCTATTTTATTGTTTTACACGTTTCGGCAACATTAGGAGCATTAATGCACTTAATTGCCAATGTAATTAGTCTACCATTCTTTATAAGAACTAAGGCACATGATGTGGTAATAATGTTATCTTTCTTAATGGTAATTTCACTCACTAAATTAATCTAATGGACAACAAAATCATAATGGTTGATGTTACATCAGCAGTCGAGGATTTCTATCCTGGATTAACACAAAAGCAGAAGGATTTGCTTACGGAAAAGATATTTAATAACTTTGATTACAGTGGAATATATAATCAAATACATGACGATTTAGATCATTACGCTTATAGTGAAAAAATACAATTAGAGGGTAAAGATGGTATAAATGAAGTGGAAGATAAGACCTTATTAGGTACATCGGATGGCACATTTTACTATAAGAATGGTGATAACGTAATACCATTATTTCAACCTCATATTGATCCTTACGGAGGACATTAATCATGGCAAACTATTATTGGACTAATGTTAATCGTAACACAAGAGCAGGAAAGAATGGTAAGCAAATTCTCTGCCCTGAATGTAGAGAATGGGGTACAGTTTATCACTTTTCATGGTCATCATTAACTTGTCAATCGTGTAAGGAAAGTGTTAACAAAGAAAATTGGATTGTAGAGGCGAAAGTATAAGGGGGGGGGTCGTTTAAAGTGTCCTTATAGTGAGGGGGAACAATCTAATTAGACTCGGTAAACGAGTTAGGATGATTGTTTACTTCCTCAGTTCAATTTCAATTTCAAATTTATGTCAACTCTCGCAAATGAAACACTATTAGAAGATTTATTTGAAGAGGCATTGGCAGAAGTAACTAACAACAATCCTCTACAATTTAATGAGGAAGAGTTACAATTTTCTGCCGAAGTATTAGCACAACAAAGATTTGAAGATCTTTGCCAATAATTAACACAAACCTCATTTATTTTTTTTCTAATTATGTCTGATTCAACAACATTTCGCAACATTCGTATCACCGAAGCAGAAGAAACTGCACTCGTTGAAATAATAAGATACTTCAACGATATGGGTCTTCCAGAGAATGTTAACAACGATGATTACTGTTCTCTAACTGATAAAGTTTGCGAACCTGCTTTCTGGGAATACGAGTAATCGTATTCCTTTTTTATTCACTTTATTATGGAGATTACATCATGGAAATTACATCAAGGGACGGTAATATGGTTGTTGATTTCTATCCTGTTAAAACTTGGGATAACAAATTGATCTCCAATCGTATGCTCAAAGTATTATCATTTAAAGGTGATACTCAAAAGAAAATGATAATATCTCGTCAAGAGTTTTATTATCAAGTAAGGGAATATATTAAGGATTGTAAGTATTCAGTTACATCCGAATATATGCCAGCACAATTTATCAATCAGGAGGACTATTCTAATGTATAAATCAGAAACATTCGGTAGAATCTTTTGGGTAGATGATAACTATGAGTTTCAATCTTGCCCACTAAATGTAGATGGAACTGGTGATTTTGACTGCTCTGATTATGTTTCTGAGTGGGATGATTGGTCAGATGTAGATTATGATAAACTCTTTAATATTCACAAGTTCTGCATACTTAATAAAACACAATATGCAGGTAGTTTAACACATCAAGAGGTATTATCATGACACAAGCAACTTTCACAGTTCGGATTAATGTTGATAATGACAGTGATCTAAATCCTGTTCATTTATGTGAAGAAATGCAAGCATATTTGAATAATAATGGTAATAATAAGATTAGCGGATATACCTTCAATTATGATAAATTTCTACCATTCATTCCACAGGAGGAGTATTAATGAAAAACCTAACTTCACAACAAAAAGATGAACTAATTGAATCATTTGTTGAGTTGCAAGTTGATAATCTAGACACCAAAACTATGGTGGCATGGATAACAGATTTGCTCACAGAAGATTACAGTAAATTAACAGATAGTGAGTTAAAAGAGACAATTAATTATTATGATGAAGATGAAGGATTATATGAGGAGTTAGTTGAAATTGCACTTTTACCAGATCCAAAACTATTAATCAAGGAGGACAATCCTAATGACTGAACTATTAAACAGTTACACATTTGAGGCAAAGAAAATTGTATATTATTCAGTAACAGTTGGTGCAAATAATAAAACAGAAGCGAAAAGAATCGCATCTGATTTTGAACATTGCAAACATTATGAGGAGGTTGAGTATTGCGAAGGATATGAATATAAGGTAGGTAAGTTATTAGAATCAACTGACGATAAGGCAAACAAATCTATTAGAAACTAATTGAGGATTAACTATGGCAACTTATCAACAATGGTCACAAAGTTACTTTACTGATTTAACATCAGATCAACATGATGTTAATAATCAATGGTTTCAATGTATGAGAGATAGATTAACAGATAGTGGCATATTATATGTTCCTATTCTTGATAAAGAGTTTAACAAATTAGGAGAGGAAGTATAATGGTTATGTTATTATTTTGGGGTTACAATCTATTTGCCCTATGTGTATTCATCTATCTCAAATTAACGGAGGAAAAATGTTAAACAACACTGAATATCATGCACTGAATAATCTAATTTGTTTAGAGCAATTAGACATTATAGATGATAGTGAGAATGAGTTTTGGAATACAATTAGAAGGAAGATTAAACCTATTGATTATAAAGAACCAATATACAAAGAGATAGAATTAAATTCCATATTATGATAGAGAGACTATTTGCAGTCTCTCTATTTTTATGATATAATTAATAACAAGAGATCTCAATTTCCCCATGACATATAAAGAATTACTTGAAAGATTAAAGCAGTTAAATGAGAATCAATTATCATATAATGCGGTAGTATATGATATTGAAGACTCAGAATTTAAAGAGATTGATTATAACGGAATAGGTGGTAATATTGAAATGGTGCAAGCATCAGATAAGTTAAATGATGAAGACGCAACATATTTTATTATATGAAATTCACTCTGTGGTTTATACAAGGTGTGACAATAATTCTTATTATTAACCTAGTAATTAACGGAGGAATGTAATAACATTGAATGTATATTTCGTCTTTCATAGTATAACATATATTCAGTAAGTCTTACAGAACGAGATGCGAAAGCGATTTTTTTTGTAATGCTTTGTTATAAACAATAGAAGTCAAATTGTGAGATTATATAACTAACTCTGTGCAGTTTGTTCGAGAGATACTATAAAGAATTATTGAAGGGATATAATAACAGTTAAGGGGGGTCGTTTAAAGTGTCCTTATAGTGTAGGATACACAAAGCATTTATGAGAAAAATCGAAAGACAAATGAACTTCGCAGTTAGCAACAAAGGCAACTGGGCAGGTTCTAACACTTCGGTTTCTTACAACTCAAACACAAATTGCAGTCAAATCTTTCTACATGGTCATCACATTGCAACCTTTTGCCATGAAACCAGAGCAGTTAAAATTGACTCCTGTGGATACACTACAAACACTACGAAGTCACGTTTAAATGCTATACTGGAAGAGGTAAAATATGGTTGTAAAGTATTTCAGAAAAACTGGGATTGGTTCGTTAATTATAATGACCAGACCACACTTTTCAGAGATGGTATGATTTTGTTAGATGCTGATTCACTCATTACTGCATAACATTGTCAGGGAGACTAACAATTAGTTTCCCTATTTTTCTGTCCTTTATTATTACAAACTCATGCGGATCTTAACTACAACTGAATATAACGAAGTTTGCAAGAGTTATGAACAATTTGGAAGCAAACTATTTGATGAAATGTTTTTAGGTTATGATGACAATTCAGTCTCATATCTTTATAACGAAGATTACTATTTTGGAGGTGCTAATCATGTTTAATTCTTTACATGAATTTATAGATTATGTTTGGTCATTTTATGCACCAGATAGTGATCTTTACCCTATTAAAGGTTTAACAAAGAAAGACATATTTGATGCCTTTAATGTATATGAAGATAGAATATTAAAAGGTGATTTAGAATATGTTCATTATTCTTGGGGAGAAGGTGATAGTTTAGATAGAGAAAGAGTAAGAGATATTATACTTGAAAACCCTCAATTCACATGGAGTCATTAACAATGAAGCAACGAATGATTCTCATCACTGATTGTAACATAAAGGATGCAATCGGTTTGTGGTATTGTAATAGTTACAGTAGTCTAATTGATAAGGTAAGTAATACTTTTCAGCAAGAGATTACACATTGTTCATTTACACATAACACTCTACATTCACTCACTTCTTACCTATGAACAAACCTGAATTACCACCTATAC
>Ga0310344_10002657_pt1 | contig 13403 bp, 15 predicted proteins | sample HC15DNA20200_MG_FD_203801 | JGI IMG/M metagenome (GOLD analysis project Ga0310344, IMG submission 203801) | Marine microbial communities from station ALOHA, North Pacific Subtropical Gyre - HC15-DNA-20-200_MG | ecosystem: Environmental > Aquatic > Marine > Oceanic | place: Pacific Ocean: North... | reverse complement strand
AAAGCACGGTAGGCCGCCAGGTGCCCGGATATCACCCACTAATGGCTTGGACGCCCGTCTCAAGGCGACTTGCCGATATGATGAGCGTCACCAACCCAAGAGGAGTAGACGTCTATGGAATACTTTCGGACAAAGTTTCCGCCGATGGTCCGTCGATTGCGACGCTATTGGCTTCCTGCACGGACTTGCTAAATTCGGCGAATGCGGCGAAACATTTTCAGTTCTCGGCGGTTTGAAATACGTCAGCGCAACCGGCGTGGTGTCGGGAGACCAGAAACACACAATGAATTGCGAGCGCCATGGTCCAGTTTCTCGCCGCACATGTCCAACTTGTGAATGCCGCGCTAAACGCGGCGATGATAATTATCTGGTTTGTGTACCTCCAGATCTTTTTGATCAGCCACCGGCGCCAAGTCCGCAGCCTGATCCATATCGATCTCGGAACCGCAGAAGGATCACAAAAGCGGTGTCTGGTGACCAACCTAAGTGCTCAAGCGATTTATGTGCAAGGAATCGCTGCCGACCTTGGTCAGGACGGACACACCTCCCGAATGATCGTCACTGAGCGCGAGGAGATCGGACTCGATGACGTGGAGGATCCGATGGCCCGTACCAACCGAGGCACCCTCCAGCCCGGTGAGACCCGTGATATTGGCTCGCTTGAAGATCTGATCCGGCGGGCCCAGATCAGGCTTGACGAAGAATGGACGTCGGACCAAATCGATAACGTGACGATTACAGTTGTCGCAATTTCCGGTCAGGTCGAGCGCATCATCGGAGCTTCGAAGAACTTCTATGTAGATCGGGGGGCCAGCGGCCTCCAGTTCTCGCCAGAGAATATTCTGACACAGCAGATCAAGCCGCGACAGACCCGCGAGGAATTTAATCGCCTTCTGCGTGAATGGAAATATGACTGAGTCCGGGCGGGTGCTTTAGGTTGCAGCCGCATCGCGTGAAAAGCTTCAAGGTCGCACCGAACTCACTGCACGTGGGCAAAGCGATCCTTGCTCGTTCCGGAGACATTCAACGACATCTTCACAGTTTGTCCTTTCTTGCGCGTCCCTATTCGCCGTCGACGGAGCATTGAGGATCTTCATGAACCAGTCCATCTTCGGTAACGGCCCGGTTGAGACCGCCTGCCGGCTGGAGGCTACGTGATCTAAGATACGTGCATAACGACGTCCTTTGCGACGTGTCTTAGATGGAGGGGTCATGCTGGGCGAAGTTCTTGGCGTTGAGCGACGCCGGCGTTGGAGTGACGACGAGAAGCTTGAGATCGTGCTGGCGACGGGAGCTGAAGCAAAAGGGTCTCTGGTTGCCCGGTCACGGTGCTCATTTCCTTCCCGTTGATTTCCCGGAGTTGACGGCTGCAACGCCCAGACCGAGCCGGCCAGTTCCGGTGGAATTGCGGCTGACCAACGGACGGTGCCTGAGGTTTGACAGCAGTATGGATGGGGAAGCTCTGACACGTCTGATCAGGGCCGTGGAGGCGGCATGATCGGGCCGGGAACGGGTGTCCGGGTCTACCTTGCCTGCGGCGCCACGGACATGAGGAAGGGCATTGCGGGTCATTCGGCCATGGCACAGGACGTTCTGCGTCAGAAGCCGGCGAGCGGTGCGGTCTTTGCGTTCCGGGGGCGTAGAGGCGACCGGCTCAAGCTGCTTTATTGGGATGGCCAGGGCTTCTGCCTCTACTACAAGGTGCTTGAGCGCGGGCGTTTCCCGTGGCCCGGCACCGAGGGCGGCGTTGCCCGGCTCACCTCCGCGCAGCTGGCCATGCTCTGGGAAGGCATCGACTGGCGGCGTCCGGACTGGGGCGCGCCGCCTGCGCGCGTGGGGTAAAATTACCTCCCTGAAACTCCTTGTCTTGTTGGCCATTCCGGATGCTGCATGGTATCTGTCGGCGTGTCCGACGATACCGACATTCTCTCTGACGATCCCGCCGTTCTGGAGGCCTTGATCGCCGCCCTTCAGGCGGAGAATGCACGCATGTCGGCCACGTTGCAGGCTCATGAACAGCTGGTCCAGACGCTGCGCCTGCGGATCGCCAAGCTCCAGAAGCAGGCCTTCGGCAAATCGTCGGAAAAGATCGAACGGGAGATCGCCCAACTCGAGCTCGCGCTGGAAGACTTGCTGATCTCGGCCGCCGAGCAGTGCAATGAACCCGCTGACGAAGAGGATGCCGAACCTCCTGTCACTGTACCCTAATTAATCAGAATCTGCGGATTCAGAGCGATTTGAGGAAAAGTTGTACCCTTAATTACAATATTTACACAGGTCATGCTGCAGGGCGTCACTCAACGTTTCGCCTACCCTGGAAGGCCAGTGTCCGTTTTCGCACCACTAGAGGCGTCTACTTTTTCCACAGTTTCGACCGTCTGGCAATTAAGGGAGCAGTATTGCAATTAAAGGTACAATACGGAAATTAAGGGTACAGATCGCCATTGAAATCGTTGGGAATTTCCAAGCCAGATTCTGATTAATTAGGGTACAGTGACACCTGGCCAAGCAAGGGAGGCTGGTCCTGCCCGCCGCCGAGATGGCCAGCGAACTGGTAACCTTCGCGCCGCTGGTTTTGTGTGAGCCGGAGCCACCGCAGGCACCGGAACCTTCCCCGCATTCAGATGACAAGCTGCGGCTGATCTTCGGTGACGTGACGATCGAGCTCGGCGCCGAGACCCCGGCGGCGCGGATTGCCGAGATCGTGCATGCACTCGGGGCGCCTTCGTGATGATGCCGTCCCACACGGTCCGTATCCTGGTGGCGACACAGCCGGTCGACTTCAGGAACTATGTGGCGTCAATGATTATGCGGAGTCGAAGATGCAGATTGGTGCTTTGCCGGGCAGCTCCGGCTCCCTCAACTCCGCATAACTATCTATCGCGCGGCAAGCATCGCGAGCAATTTGTCGGGCGGCCGGAACTTGCCTGGTTTGATTCCGAGCGGCTCCAGTGCGTCGAGCATTTCGAGTTTTTCGGTTGGATCGGCGCGCACGTAGATCTCGGTGCTCTGGAGCGTGGCGTGACCAAGCCACAGTGCGACCTTGCGAATGTCGCGGGTCGCCTGAAGCATGTGCATTGCGCAGCTGTGTCGCAGGACATGGGGTGTTATCGACTTGGTCGCCAGGGTGGGCGTGATGCTGGCCGCCGCAGCGGCGTGCTTTTTGAGAATGTATTCGAAGCCGGATCGCGTCATCATTCTGCCGGCATTGTTCAGGAAGAGCGCCGTATCACCAACTTCGGGTCGGATCGCGATCCAGGCGCGCATTGCGGCAGCGGTCTCCTGCCAGAGCGGCAGCACGCGTTCCCTTCGTCCTTTGCCGATGATGTGGATGCTGGCGGGCGATCGCCCGTCGAATTGGTCGAGCCCGACGCCGACGAGTTCGGAAACGCGCAGCCCTCCGGCAAAAGCCAGATGCAGCATGGCTCGATCGCGGATGCCCGATGCTGTCCGCCGATCCGGCGCATCGAGCAGTGCTTGCACTTCGGTACGCGAAAGCGACGCCACAAGCCCCTGATCGATCTTCTTCATCGGAATGGCGTGCACCCGAAGCGCCTGATCCAGCACGGCAGGCACGCGGTGCTCGAGATAGCAGAAGAAGGACTTCACGGCAGCCAGCCTTGCATTGCGCGAACGGGCCTTGTTGCCGCGCGCCTGTTCGATGTGTTCGAGAAAGGCGAGGATCGTCGGCACGTCGATATCCTCGATCTGCAGCAGGCACGGTCGCTTGCTCAATCGTTCGGCGGCGAATGTCACCAGCAGCTGGAAACTGTAGGCATAGGCATCGCAGGTATGAACGCTTGCGCGTCGTTCATTGGGAAGATGGTCACGCAGGAAGGCGGCGAGGTGCTGGGCAAGCTGGGTCATGCCGACACCCCGCGATTCAATCTCTCGCCGTCGGCCGCCATGTGTGCCATCAACTCAGGCGTTACCTCGAGATACCAGTATGTATCGGTGACATGGGCGTGCCCCAAATAGGTACTGAGGGCCGTGATATGCCGCGCTACCGCATTGGAATCGTGCGCACAGGACTCGAGAGAGCGAACGGCAAACGTGTGGCGAAGATCGTGAATCCTGGGCCCCGGTGTTCCTGCCACGCCACGCAAGCCGATCGTGCGGATGACCTGCAGGAAGACCGTTACCACGGTCGGATAGGCAGGCGGCGTGCCTTGATGCGAGATGAACAATGCATCACTCGGACTGGCCGCCTTCAGGCGCGTCGTGAGATATCCGTCAAGAGCGCGGCGCGTCGTCGGATGCAGCGGCAGCAACCGGCTCTTCTTGAACTTGGTCTGGGCAATGATCAGCCCGTCATCGGTCACGTCCGACAACCGAAGGGCGATCGCCTCTGAAACGCGCATGCCGGTTGCCGCAATCAACCCGAACATCGTGGCGTAGGTGAGCGGTCGGATCGAGCCATCGGGGCCGAGTCTCAGAGCTGCGTCGATCAGCCGTTGGATATCACTGGGGCTGTAGATATAGGGCGTGCGTCGCTTGCGGCTGGCACGGCCGAAAAGATCGGCGGAGGGAACTTCATGGCGTGGATCTTCGGCATGGAGCGCGCGGGCGAAGCGACGTACGGTCAAAAGCCGGTTGCGACGTTGTTCCGGAGAAGGAGCCTGCAGCGCCCACTCGTGCACGGTGGCGGTCGCAACGACATGTTCACCTCGGCCCTCGGCAAAGGCAACGAAGTTGCGCAGAAGACTGCCCTGTGTCCGGAATTTGAACCCCAACGCCCGGTGCAGCGCTACATGATCGGTGAGGAGCTGACTCAGCATACCGGTTCTCCCGGCCAGGGTTGGGCGATCTGCGCCAGCATCGCGATATCGACCTTGGCGTAGTGCGCGGTCATATCGAGGGAACGGTGACGCAGCACCGTGCCAACAGCTTCCAATGTGGCCCCCGATCGCAGCATCGAAGTCGCCGCAGAATGGCGTAGCAAGGAAGCCCCGGTCGATGGAGGATCGGAAACGCCCGCGCGCTTCAGCGCCAGCGCCACGATCGTCGAGACGTGGCTGGACTGCGCAAATGACCGGTAGGGGGCGACCATCATGAGAAAAACCGCCTCCCGCGGCACGCGCGGCCGTTCCTGTTCGATATACGCCAGAAGCGCATCGCCGACCTCCTGCGGCAACGGCAGCCGAACCTGGCGACGGGCTTTGCCACTCAAGTGCAGGATACCCGTCGTCCAGTCGATATCGCTCAGTCTGAGGCCAGCTACATCCCCGGCCCGCAACCCCAGGCGCGCCAGCAGGAGCAAGATCGCCCGGTCGCGCAGGCGCCCCTTGGTAAGTTGATCACAGGATGCAATGACGCGTTCGACATCGGCGGCTGCAAGATATCGTGGTAACGACGAAAGGCGCCATTGCAAGACCGGCGGAATGGCGTGATCAAGGTCGGGACGGCATAGGCCCGCGCCGGCGAGGAAGCGAAGAAAGCTGCGCAAGGCGCTTGTCATGGTCCTCAGGTCGGCCGGCCCGGTTTGCTCTCGCCACTTGCGGACAATGTTGCGAATCCGGGTGGCATCATAGTCGTGGGTCGCCGCGCCGAGTTCCGGCAACAGCTTGTGGAGGATGCGGAGATGGCGGGCGACCGTCCGTTCCGACAATCCCCGATGCACACGCAACCAGCGCTGATAGTCGTCCAGCAGGGGATATTCTGACGCGGTCTTCAACGGTGGTGGTGCGACGCCCGTACTTTGCAGAAAAACAACGAACCTTCCGGCGCGGCGCACATATTTTTGCGAAACATGCTGCCATCGCCGCCCTCCGGGACATCGGCACTGGTGGACGGCGAAGCGGCGAAGAACTCCGTCATCAACGTCGTCGATCGAGATGCCGGCGCTTTCGAGCCAAACCACGAAATGGCGAGCTGAAGCCCTGTAGCCATCGATGGTCAGCGGCGAATATCTCTGAGCGGCAAGCTCGGCCGCGAATTGATCGATCCACGACAAAACTGGTCCCGGATCCAGGAACCAGCGATTACGATTCTGGGTATCCATCTTCTCTCTCCTCACGATGTGAAACCATCGCGGGAAAGCATAGTTATGCGGAGTGCATAAGCGTGTTTGTTCTGTCTAACCGACAGTAAAATTGGCATCGGCAAGGAAGCGGCTTCTTCGACTCCGCATAATCATTGACGCCACATAGTTCCGGAAATCCGTCGGGCGCGTGGCAACGTAGACGCGCAGCCCGCCAGAAGGCGAGATCATTGCGATGCAGCCCGGATCGCGCGGATCATCCGGGTCAATTGCGCCTCATCCATGTCCGGCGGCACACGCAGGGTCACGCCATCGACCACCATCTCGATCCTGCTGGACCTGGTCGCACCGCCGCGCCGTTTCGGGCTGGGAGCAGGCCGGGCCGGCTTTGGCTCAACGACAAGCGCCGCGAACATCGGCTCGTCAGCCGTTTCGGCAGGCAGAACCAGCGCACCGGCCATCAGCTTCTTGCGCCAATCGTAGACCTGCCAGCGGGTCACATCATGCCGACGAGCGACATCTGTCACCTTCGCTCCGGGAACCAGGCTCTCCGCCGCGATCCGCGCCCGTTCCGCCGCGCTCCGCATGCGCCGGCCCGACCGCCCTTCGAAAACCTCGATCCTGCCAGCGTAGCCATCCGTTGGGCCGTCCAAAGAGCCGTCCATTTTGCCGTCCAGTCCTATGCCTCATCTCGACAACAGGACTCGCACGGATAGCCTCAGAGCGGCAGGAGGGGATCGCCGAAGCGCTTACGGCGAAACGCTGTCCCGGGCGATGTCCCTTGTCGAGACAGCCAAGATGAACGGCCACGATCGGCAAGCCTGGCTGGCCGAAATCCTCGACCGCATCCACAATCACATGACCAACCCGCTCAACGAACTGCTTTCATGGAACTGGACGCCGATGAACTGATCCGCGGTAACAACCGGGCGGTTACGTTTTTGGGGAAGTGATTACCTTTGAATCTTGAGGTCCGACTTCGCCTTTGCTAGGAATCGAACAACCATTAGAAAATTAGCAAAGTCGAAAGTGCAGATGTCTGGACCCCTTGATCAACTGAAGATTATAGAACTTGGTCACGTAATTGCCGGACCACTTGCGGCAGCTTTACTCTCGGATTTTGGTGCAGATGTCATCAAGATCGAAGCCCCCAACCGGACGGATATGATGCGCGACCTTGGACCCAAGGCAGAGGATGGGGTGGGCGTCTGGTGGAAGACTTTGGGCCGTAACAAGAAAACACTAGGCCTGGACTGGAAGTCCGACGAGGGCCGGGACATCCTGCGAAAGTTGGTCGAAGATGCCGACGTGCTGATCGAAAATTTCCGACCGGGTGTGCTGGAACGTGCCGGTGTTGGGCCAGACGTCCTGCACGATTGGAACCCGGACTTGGTTGTCTTGCGGGTTTCAGGTTACGGACAGGACGGTCCGATGCGCGACCTGCCAGCGTTTGGGCGTGCTGCGGAGGCCATGAGTGGATTAGCGCATCTGACCGGTTTTCCCGACGGGCCGCCGATGCACCCCGGCTTTCCGGCGGCTGACAGCACGACAGGGCTAATGGGCGCTTTGGGAATCATGATCGCGCTATTTGCTCGCGAAAAGGGGATAGCACGCGGTCAGGTCGTCGATATTGCAGTATTCGAGGCCCTGCTTCGGTTGATGGATTATCCTGTTCCCGCATTGACTGGCGCGAACCTCTCGCCGCGACGCAATGGGCTGCGCCAGCCGATGGACTTTGCTCCGGGGGGGATGTTCCGAACGTCCGATGGGGTGTGGCTGAGCGTTTCGGCAGGGAGCGCGGAAACCGCGCAGCGCCTGTTGCGGGCGGTCGGAGGCGATGCCCTCGCCGATGACCCGCGGTTCGCGACATTGGGCGAGATGTCGCGGCACATGACGGTGGTCTTTGACGCGATCAATGATTTCGTCACGCAGCACACGGCTAAGGAAGTGGAAGCGGTATTCGCCCGCCATGATGCGGTTGCCTCGCGTGTGTTGAGCGTCGAAGAGATCATGACGAACGAGCAGATACGCCATCGTGGGGACATCGTGTCGGTCGACGGCGAACAGACCCAGGTCATTGGTCCGGTCCCTCATCTCAGCGCGACGCCCGGTCAGCTTCGTTGGCTGGGACGACCGCCTAGCGCAGACAGCCAAAGCATTCTGCGTGATCTTGGTTTTAACGATGAGCGGATCGCTGCCCTATGTGAGGCTGGGCTCGTAAGATTGGAGGGAGGGCGCGCGCTATGACATTTCGATTGACCGCCGACCAACAAGAGATTCGCGACCAGATTCTGCGGATTTGCGCAGGGTTCGACGACGACTATTGGCTGGATCGGGATCGCAACGGTGGTTTTCCCCATGATCTGCACAGGGCAATGGCCGATGGCGGCTGGCTAGGTATCGCCATGCCAGAAGCTGTCGGCGGCGCGGGTCTGGGGATCACCGAGGCGACCATAATGATGCAGGCAATTGCCGAGTCGGGGGCCGGCGCAAGCGGAGCCTCGGCCATCCACATGAACATTTTCGGGCTCAACCCGGTGGTGAAGTTTGGGACCGATGAGCAGCGCGCGCGTATGCTTGGCCCTCTAATAGCAGGCGATGAAAAGGCCTGTTTCGCCGTAACCGAACCGACGACCGGGTTAGACACCACAAAGCTGAAGACCATGGCGGTGCGGCAGGGGGACAGATATGTCGTGCACGGACAAAAAGTCTGGATTTCTACCGCGCAGGTGGCGGACAAGATGTTGCTTCTGGCCAGAACAACGCGGCTAGAGGATGTGAGCAGCCCGACCGAAGGGCTGAGCCTGTTCTATACAGATCTCGACCGAAATTTCGTTGACGTGCGAGAGATCGAAAAGATGGGTCGAAAGGCTGTCGATTCGAACGAAGTCTTCATCGATGGATTGCCGATTCCGGCTGAGGACCTGATCGGGGAGGAGGGCAAAGGCTTTAGGCAAATTTTGCACGGGTTGAATCCCGAACGCATCCTGGTGGCCGGTGAATGCATCGGTATTGCGCGCAACGCACTGGCGCGAGCGGCGCATTATGCAAACGAACGTGTGATTTTTGACCGCCCGATCGGCCAAAATCAGGGGGTTCAGCATCCACTCGCCAAAGCCTGGGCGCGAGTGGAATCTGCCAATCTCATGGTGATGCACGCTGCAGCCCTCTACGATGCGGGAGAACCCTGCGGCGTCGAGGCGAACGCCGCCAAGCTTTTGGCCGCCGACGCCGCGGTCGAGGCGACCGAAGCCGCGCAAATTACGTTTGGCGGATTCGGATATGCTAAGGAATATCACGTGGAGCGACTGGTACGTGAAGCTCTGCTGTTCCGCATCGTACCGGTGACACCGCAGATGCTTCTGTCGTTCATAGCAGAAAAAGCCCTTGGACTTCCAAAGTCTTACTGATCGGAGATAACGGGCGGGGCTGGTGGGAAAAGTTGTCTTGACCAATTTTCTAACACTCGTTAGATTGCTGGCAACTGCCCCTAATGGGGAATGGGAGGAGGCGTCATGAATAAGACGCAGTTTGGGTCTTCGAGGGAGGACCTATCAAAACGTGCAACCGTTTACGCATGCGGTTTATTCACCGGCAAAACTGTTGTGGTGACCGGCGCTGGAGGCGGATTGGGGCTGGCAATTGCGACCCTGTTCGCGAGGCTCGGGGCCAATCTGGCGATCAATGGACGCAACGAAGAGAAACTGGCTTTGGCGAGGGAGTTCCTCGAAAGTTTCGGGGGTAAAGTCTTCGCTGTGCCTATGACCATCCGGGAGCCTGAGCAGGTCGAGGATTTTGTCGCCAAGACGAACCAGGAGTTCGGGGCGATTGACGTATTGGTGAACAATGCTGGGGGTCAGTTTCCGCAAGCAGCGTTGGAGTTTAGTCCAAAGGGCTGGAATGCGGTCATAGACACCAACCTGAACGGCACGTGGTGGATGATGCAATCCACGGCGCGCCACTGGGTTGCCAACAAGCAATCGGGCTCCATCGTCAACATCGTGGCCGATATCTGGCGCGGCATGCCCGGCATCGCGCATACCTGTGCGGCCCGGGCAGGGGTAGTTTACCTGTCCAAGTCGGTTGCGGTGGAGTGGGCCCCGCACGGTATCCGAGTGAACTGCGTGGCGCCGGGTTGCTGCGAAAGCAACGGTTTCGGGAACTACCCTCCGGAGGGTTCTGCGACCTTTCAGGACTCCAACCCGATGCGGCACGCCGGGGACGAATGGGATGTCGCTGAAGGGGTTGTCTATATGGCGGCGAATTCAGGGAAATTCGTAACCGGAGAAGTTCTGAACATCGACGGTGGGCAGCAATTGTGGGGGGATCCATGGCCAACGGGGCGGCCGGACTACTTCCGGATTACCTGATGTTGGCCGTGAACCTTAGGGGGACAATGATATCTAGATGACGACAAGGATTAAAACAGCAATCGGAGCCGATGATGGGGCGATACTGGAGTGCAGCGGGGTCGAGCGACGGTTCGGCGGCATCGTCGCTGTCACCGGTGTGGACCTCGTCATTCGGCAGGGGGAAATCTTTGGACTTGTCGGCCCGAACGGCAGCGGCAAGACAACACTGACGAACGCAATTACCGGGTTCTACCCACCGAATGTGGGGACTGTCCGGTTGGCAGGAAAGGAAATCACGGGTACGGCACCTCACAAGGTTGCCAAGCTCGGCGTCGCCCGGACGTTCCAGAATCTTGCCTTGTTCAACGGGATGAGCGTTCTGGACAACATCCTGCTGGGGCGGCACATCCACATGAAACCGGGCGTTCTGCGCACCGCGCTTTACTGGTGGGCAGCACAGCGTGAAGAAATCGAAAACCGCAAGATCGTCGAAGAGGTGATCGAGTTTCTACAACTCGAGAGCATCCGGCATGAGTTGGTCGATGGCCTTCCGATCGGGTTGAAAAAACGGGTCGAGCTGGCGCGGGCATTGGTGGCCGAGCCACAGATGCTGATTCTCGATGAACCGATGGCCGGCATGAACCAGGAAGAGAAAGGGTATATGTCCCGTTTCATTCTGGATGCCCGTGCCGAACGCGGCGTCAGCGTTCTGCTGATCGAACACCATATGGATGTCATCACCGGCATTTGTGATCGGATGCTGGCCCTGAATTATGGTGAAATGATCGCAAGTGGCATCCCCAAGGAGGTTGTGAAGGCCCCGCGGGTCATCGAGGCATATATCGGAGGGTCGCATGACTGATTTGACGAAGAACCGGTCTTCGGGCGGCGACACGATCGGCGCAATTCTGGCGCGGAACGCCTCGAAACACGGTTCGGAAATCGCGCTTCGCGAAAAAGAGCGTGGGATCTGGAAGGAAACCACATGGGCGGAATACGCCGAAGAGGTGCTGGCCTGCGCGGCCGGGCTTGAGAAAATCGGCGTAACACCGGGCAAGGCGGTGCTTATCCTGGGCGACAACCGGGCGCGGCTGTATGGCGGAATGCTGGCTATTTCGTTGCTGGGTGCCTATGCAATGCCTGCCTATCCCGGCGCGACGCTCGAAGAACTCCGGCACTTTCTTGGCGAAGTCGAGATCGTCGCGGCCATTGCGGAAGATCAGGAACAGGTTGACAAGATCCTGGAACTGAAGGACGCGGGCGCCGAGGGCATCGACCACATCATTTATGATGAAGCGCGCGGTCTTGGCTTCTACGAGGTTGAAGGGCTGTTGTCCTGGGATCACCTGATCGAAGTTGGTCAGCACGATCTGAACGAAACCCCGGGCCTGCGTGAGGAACTGCTTAGTCGTGCGAAGCCGGAAGATCCGGCCATTTTTCTGCACTCCTCCGGAACGACGGGCGCGCCGAAGGGCATCGTACTGAGTCAGAAGAACGTTCTTGCTGCTGCTCGGAATGGACATGCGGCGGGTGCCTTCGACGAAAATGAGGAGATCCTCGCGTACTTGCCGATGGCCTGGGTGGGAGACTACGCCATAACCGTTGCCGCGGCACTCCTTTGGCGTTTCACCGTGAATGTGCCTGAGCGCCAGGAAACGGTCGTGCGCGACATGCGCGAGATCGCTCCGACCTTCTATCTGGCGGCGCCGAGAAGCTGGGACCAAATGCTGACGACAATCCAGGTGGGTATCGAGAATTCGACCCCTTTCAAGAAATGGCTGTATCATTTCTTCATGGATCGGGCCATCGCCGCTGAGACACGCAAGCTGAACGGAAAAAGCGGTGGTATATTGGAGCCTTTGGGCCGACTTTTGGGTGAGGCAATTGTTTTCGGTCCGATCAAGGACCAGTTCGGAATGAGCCGCCTCAAGAACGCGTTCACCGGCGGCGAAGCGATCGGCGAAGACACCTTTGTTTTCTACCGAGCCTTGGGAATCAAATTGCGCCAACTCTACGGCCAAACCGAAAACAGCGCGATCAATGCAATTCAGTCTCCGGGTGAAGTGCGCCTTCATACGGTTGGCAAACCCGCGCCCGGCGTCGAGGTGACCATCGCCGAGGACGGGGAGATCTTGGTACGCTCGGACAGCGTATTCGAAGGGTACTTCAACAAACCCGAAGCGACCGCCGAAGCCCTTGAGGGCGGGTGGCTGCATACAGGTGATGCCGGGTATTTGGAGGAAGATGGACACCTGGTTGTTCTGGGGCGCGTCTCCGAGGTCATGCATACGGCCGGAGGCGAGCGGTTTGTGCCAAACTACATCGAGAACCGGTTGAAATTCAGCCCTTATATTAAGGATGCTGCCGTAATCGGCGCCGGGCTTGACGAATTGACGGCTATGGTCTGCGTGGATTTCGAGGCCGTGGGGCACTGGGCCGAAGTGAACGGCGTACCTTACGTGTCATATGCCGATCTTTCTCAGCGTGAAGAGGTCGCGACGTTGCTTCGCGAGGCCTTCCAACGGGTCAACAAGGCCGTCACCGAACCATTGCGCCTGCAACGCTTTGTCAGTCTGCCGAAAGAATTCGACCCGGACGATGGTGAAATCACACGGACACGAAAACTACGGCGCAAGGTCGTTCAGGAACGCTATGCTGACGTGATCGCGGCGCTCTACGACGGTTCAAAAGAGGTCCATGTAAGCGCGCAGGTGACTTACGAGACCGGGGAAGTAGGGAAGGTCGAAAGAAGCCTTCCCATCAGGGAGGTATAAATGGACTGGGTCTTTCTATCAGAGCTTGCGATCAACGGAGCCTTGACGGGTCTGCTGTACTCGCTATTCGCCATCGGCCTTGTGCTGATTTACAAGGCATCTTCGGTGCCCAATCTGGCGCAGGGCGGGTTGACCATGGTCGGGGCCTATGTGGTCCTGGCGCTGGCACGCGACGTGGGTTTACCCTTGTGGCTGGCCATCCCTCTGGCTGCGGTTGTCATGTTCGGCCTTGGGTTCGGCATTGAGCGTGTTGCTTTGCGCCGTCTCGCAGGTCGGCCGGTTGTCATGATCTTGATG
>Ga0310344_10002656_pt1 | contig 13404 bp, 12 predicted proteins | sample HC15DNA20200_MG_FD_203801 | JGI IMG/M metagenome (GOLD analysis project Ga0310344, IMG submission 203801) | Marine microbial communities from station ALOHA, North Pacific Subtropical Gyre - HC15-DNA-20-200_MG | ecosystem: Environmental > Aquatic > Marine > Oceanic | place: Pacific Ocean: North... | reverse complement strand
GTAAGCCTTATCTGAGAGAAAAAATTAATTTGAAATATTTTTTTAAGGTTATTAGTAGATGTCATTTCTAGTAATGAGCCATCAGCTACTCCTGCATTATTTACCAAAATATCTAAAGTAATTTTTTCTTTATATAATGAATGTATAGCATCCTTTGTCTGTATTTCGTTTTCTAGGTCAAATTCTAATATTTTAATTTTACTTTTAAATTTTTCAGAAATTTTTTTAATATAATCTTTAAACTCAGGACTACATTTTCTGACAGCACATATAATATTTGCTCTATTTTTAATAAAACTATCTAGAACTGCTTTTCCTATGCCTCTGTTGGATCCGGTAATGAAAGCTGTTTTTCCTGATAGCATATATTTTTCCTCTTTAGATATGTTTGTATCGTAACCTAGATTTTTTTACTAGCTTAAGAAGTGATTGGTTATCTTTATTATTTGTTTTTTTACTAGATAATATTTTATTAGTTTTTTTTAATAACTGTTTCTGCACGAGCTTTGATGAAAAATAAGCTTCGAGAAGATATTTCTCTAAATCTTTTTCAATTATTTTAGATTCTGCAATTTTTATACCAAGAGTAGAATAATTTATTTTTTTATTTTTCCCTGAAGCATCGCTGAAAACTTTATTAATTTTTTTTTTTAATTTAATATTTTTTAAAATATTTTTTAAAAAAGTACTTATTTTAATTGCTTTAGTCGCATTTGGCATAAGTTCACTTTTACTTTCTGGTATCATTGTATCAACCAAACTTATAAACATTTTATTCATTTCTATAGTTTTAAATTTTTTTTTTTTCATAATTATTTATATAAAATATTTATTTGGCGATTTCTTGATTTCGCTCGTAATTTTAAGTGCAATAGCCTGTAAAGTAGAAACAGGATTCACACCTCCAGATGTTACAAAAATACTACTATCTACAATTACTAAATTTTTTATATCGTGTGTTTGACCAAATTCATTTACCACTGATTCTTTTCGATTTTTTCCCATTTTTGTGGTACCCATTAAATGCCAACCCGTGTGTCTTACTGGTCCAAAAGATATGATTGATTTTGCTCCAATTTTTTTCATAACCTCTTTTGCTTTTAATAGCCCGTGAACTAACATTTTTTTTGAATTTTCACTCAATTTATAGTTAATTTTTACTCCAGGCATTCCACTAGAATCTTTTTTATTATGATCTAGCTCTACAGAGTTGTGTTTTTCGGGAAAGTCCTCACATATAATTGCCACAGGTATTGTTTTCCCATAATTTTGAGAAAACTGTTTATGGAAATTTTTTCCAAAAGATAAACTTTTAAATTTTCTTGCTGAAAAAGCTGTTTCTAATGGTCCGGGACCTCTTAAAATTTGCATAGTGTAACCCCTTTTATGTTTTTCATCTTTTATAGTTTCATAAAATTCTTGACTCGCTAAGCAACATCCTTCAGGCCCAATAAATGAGCCTAGAAATTCATCAAATTTTCCCTCCACGAAACCTAAAGGATGTAGCATAAGATTTTTTCCAACTAGGCCTGAGCTATTAGCAAGACCTTTAGGAAAAAATTTATTTGTTGAGTTTAGAAGCAGCCTTGGTGTTCCAATGCCACTACAAGCAATAATAACTAATGAGGCCCCCTGAAATTTTTCTTTATTATTTGGGTCTGCATAAATAACCCCATTTACGTTTCCTAAACTATTGAGTGTAATTTTTTTAACACGACAATTAGCTTTAAGTTTTACCCCATTAGATATAGCTAAAGGCCAATAAGTTTTATCAACAGTAGATCTAGAATTTTTTTTTTTACCTTTATATATTTTAGTTGAAATAGCACTATAAGAAGGCCACCAGTGCCAACCTAATTTATTAAAACCTTGCGCTATTTTTTTTCCAGCTAAACCTAACGGAACGGATGGCTTAAGATTGGAAATAGGAGGATAGGCAGGGTCACCAACTAGGCCTGCAACATTCATCATTTTATCATTTAATTCATAGAATGGTTCAAGATCTTTATATACAAACGGCCAATCCTCTCCTACACCGTCTAAAGTTTTGGTTTTAAAATCTGAAGGATGAAATCTAGGGACATGGCCCGAATAGAGAATAGTTGATCCACCTACTGCATTAAAATTTGCTATAGAAATGGGTGATCTTCTATCATCTATTGGATAGTCACTTTTTAATTTTCTTATATTTGGGTTTATATTAAATTTTCTTTGCTTTAATAGCTCCCAGTTAGTTTGAGAAAAAGAATATGATTTATAATTTAAAGACGGTCCTTGTTCTAGACAAATTATTTTATATCCACTTTTGCTTAAATTCCAGGCAGCAGCTGCTCCCGCTGCTCCCGCACCAATAATTAATATATCAACATTATTATTTTTCATTACTTAATGATCAGCAAGGCTAAAATTATCAAGCTTTATTTTTTTGGTAAGTATTTTTCCAAAATTTCAGGTATTGTGATTGTCATTGTGGCTTCACAAGCAATTTCACCATCAACTATACCTTGACCATAACCTTTGCATATTCCTCTTTTCCAAGAATCAACTTTTGTTTTGAGAATAAATTTTTGTCCAGGAAGAACTTCTTTTCTAAATCTAACAGTATGAGATAAGGCATGAGTAATTTTACCCTTATTTCCAGGTAGAGTAGTTATTGCTACAGTTAACATTTGGGCCAATGCTTCAAGTTGCAAAACTCCAGGCACATTGGGATTGTTAGGAAAATGTATAGGAAAGTACCATTCATTTTTAGTTAAATTTTTATAACCCTCAGCAAATACCCCGGGCTTTACCTTAGTAACATAATCAATCATTAAAAATGGATGCCTGTTTGGCTGGTATTCCAACAGTTCAATACTATTTAAACTAAATGTTTTCAAAATATTAATTTTAAGAAATATTAACTTTATACTTCTTTAAAATCTCCTTTCCAACTTTATAAGAACTAAAATCTATAATGTCGTCCATTTCAAAGACAATATCAAAAGCTTCTTCTAGGGCCGCTATCATGGCCATGTGCCCAACAGAGTCCCATTCAGGTATAGAATTATATTTTAAATTTTTTTTCAGTTTAGCTTTATCAACCGAAAAACAATCTATAAAAACCTTGTCGTATTTATCGTTACTCAATTTTATTCTCCATTAAAATAGACTCTTGTGAATATTTTAAATATACTATACTATGTTCAAAAATTGAACATTATAACTAATTAACAAGATTTAAAATTTTATGTCAATAGGATTTTGAAGCTTGTAATATTAATAAAGCATGTCTTCTGCGCATCTTACACAATAATGAGATACATTTTACTTAAAATAATAAATAAACAAATATTAAATGGAAAAGAAAATAAAAAAAATTGGCATAATTTGTGATCTTTTTCCAAATTCTGGATTGGGTCATTTAAGGAGGATGAAGTACCTTGCCACAGAATTAGATAAAAGAAAAAATAAATGTTATTTCATTTTTAACAAAAAATACAAAAAGTTTGTAAAAAAGCTTACTAAAGATATACCTATTATTTTTTTTGAAGATAAAGGAAGCAATAAATATAAAAGGTTAGCCAAAACAATTTCTAAAAATGGAATCTCAATAATAATCTTTGATTCATATGTATTAAACTTAAGCTGGGAAAAGGAATTTATAAAAGAAGGATTTTTTGTAGCCGCTATTGATGATCATCTCAAAAAACATTATGCCAATCTAGTTATTACTAATAGATCGGAAACTCAGATTCCTAGAAAAAACTACACTAAACAAAATTGGCTCATGGGTCCAAAATACGTTCTTGTAAAAAAAAACAAAAAAATAATAAGAAAAATAAAAAAAAATACAAATCACAAAAAAATATTATTACATGCCGGGGGTTCAAGTTTATATAATTTGATGGAAAATTTTACGATCAGTACTCTTAAAGCTTCTAATAAATTTAAAGCTAAGATTTTTGTGTTATGTACAACAGAAAAAAGTAAAAAAATTGTAAAAAAGATAGCAAAAAAAATAAAATTTAATTCTAAAATAACCTTCATTCCTTTTACAAAAGATCTAACGTCCACATTTAGTCAATACGATGTGATAGCTGGACCAACTGGAACCACTACATTTGAAACTATACTAGCTGACGCTCTTACATTTTCATCTCAACTTAAGAATGACGGCAGGGACTCACTTGAATCTTGGCATTCTTTAGGAAATTTAATGCACTTGGATTATTATGAAAAAAATAATCTGCAAATCCTAAATGATTCTTGGGCATTAGTTTTTGAGAAATATTACGACCTTAAAAAAATTTTGAAAAAAAATTCTACGAATATTGATGGCAAAGGACCATTACGTGTTGCAAAAAAAATATTAGAATATGAAAAAAAAATAAATATAAAAAGCAAGATACATACTAGTAAAATTAATTGTAAAAATAGATTTTTTTCAAAGCCTTGCACACTTGAAGATGCACGCGGGTTTCTTAATTCAAGAAATAATATTTTGGCTAGATCAGGATCAACTAAACCTAATCATTTAATAAGTTGGCCCGAGCACGTAAAATGGTGGATTAATAAAAATATAACAAAATTTGCAATAAAATTTAAAGAAAAAATTTTAGCATATCACTGGATAAAATTAAATTCAGATCTTGATGGACAATTTTTAACAAGCGGATGGTTTCTATCAGGTGATACAAAAAATAATATTAAAACAGCATTTAATGTTTTAAAACTTCAAATATTTGCTGCAAAAAAAAAATATAAAAACTTAACATGGATTATAATAATGAAAAAAGAAAATAGATTTGTGAGGGCATTGAATTCAAAACTAGGCTTCAGTCAACCAAGTAAAAAAACAATAAAACGAGCCTTAAAAGTATTTGATGTCAAAGAAGATGATTACACAATTATGGAAATGCACTTATAAGTGAAAACACTGATAACAACAAATCTGCAAGAAACCCATGGCAAAGAAGAAGAAATTCTTTTTGCTGGTGATTGGATAAAATCTAGTTTGAATTTTGAAAAAGATTTTAAAAAAAGAAAATATGAATTTTTCGAAACAATCTGGAAAAATGATAAAGAAATAAACAGTTTTATTCCTTATCTAACTGATCTAAGGAGCAAATTACTTAGTAAACTCTCTAAAGATTTAAATGTTATTCATAATATAAATTATTCTCCAAGGTCATGGGAAATAATGATTAATCCCTGGCTGCATTATTACTTAGAGGGAATGTATACAAGATTTGAAACAATAAGTAGAATTTTGAAAAAAAAGGAAAATTTAAATTTTATATATCTTAACAATTTAAAATTCTTTGAAACCCCATTTGATGTAAGAGATTTTATTGATTATATAAGGTCATCAGATATTTATAATCAGTTTATTTTTCAAAAAATAATTGACTTTTTTCTAAATGTAAAAAAAAATAAACACTTAAAATTAATCTATTCTGATAAAAAAATAAATATAGAAGAAAACTTAAATTTTTTAAAGATATATAAAAATAAAAAGCAAGAAACACGAGGTTATGTAAGAAGATTTATTAGCTTCTGCTTAAAAAATATATTAAAGAATAATAAATTTTATTTAGAACTTACCTCAATTGGTTTGAACTACATATTTCTTAGTTTAAAATTAAAACAAATACCTTTTAAAGATTATGAATCTTTTACTTATAAAAAATATTACCAATTTTTTCAAAATCGAAGTATAAACAATATAAAGCTCAGAAATAAGATTTCTTTTAACTTTAATAAAGAAAATGATTTTGAAAATTTCTTAAGTAGGAATTTTCTAGATGACATACCAAAATATTTAATTGAGGATTTTTCTAAGATTAAAAATTATGTCGAAAAAATTCCATATAAATCAAAAATAGTTGTAAGCGACGCGAACCATGAACACAACACGCTCTTTAAGTTTTGGGTAGCTAACAGAGTTAATAATAATGCAAAATTGATAACAGCTGATCATGGAGGGGCATATGGAGGTTTAAATTGTTTTAGATCAGTAATGAATGAAGATATCGCAGATATAGCAGTTAGATGGTATAAGCCAATTAATAATAATATTCAATTACCGGCTTTACAACTTCTTAATATAAAAAGAAATAAAAATAAAAGAAAATATTTATTAGCAATAGGTGATACAGAAGTTAAATATATTAAAAGTATATTCTTATCTCCAGTGTATAGTAGAATGATTTATCAAACAGAATATCTTAAAAGTTTATTTGAAAAATTAGATTTAAATTTAAAAAATTCTTTTATATTTAAAGCGCACCCAAGTGATGAGTGGAAAATTGCTAACAGATTAGAAAAAACATTTGAAAAAAAAAGAATAATAACTTCAAAAAAAAAATATTCGAGCTATTTTAATAAATCGAAAATTATTCTTTGTACCTATTTTTCAACAGCTTTCTGTGAAGCTATGGTTTCGGGACCAACAGTATTACTTTTAAAATCAGGGATTCATACAAACTCAAAAGAATTTGAAAAGTTACACGAAAATTTGAGAAAATCTCAAATTTTATTTGATGATCCAGCGCTAGCCTCTAAACATCTAAATAAAATATGGAACAACGTTGATGATTGGTGGGAAAGTAAAGATGTTAAATTAACCAGAGAAAACTTTATTAATGAAGTTGCACTTGTTCAGCCAAAGGCCTTAAATATTTGGAAAAATTTTTTAACTCATTTGTAGATTTAAACAATTGTATTTGCTAAGATTAGATCTGATATTTTTATGGAAAATGATCACGAAATGACAAAACAGGATAAGATTGTATTAGGGATAACTCTAGCAGCAATTTTTGCAGGAGTGTTTATTCTTGGCTTAGTTGGCTTAATTATTAATATTTTTGGCTAAATTTAAACTACTTACACTCAACAATTCCTCGAATACCTAATCTAATTCCGGCCGTAAGTCCTTTTTTTGGAAACGCTGATGTTTCACCAACTTCAACAACTAACGTCATTTTTTCAAGTATATCAAAACTTCCTTTTGCCGCACAAATCTCAACAGCTTTTTCATTAAAAGCTTTTTCCAACTCTTTCTCAGATTTTAATTTTTGTTCAGGTTTTGCAGCCTGAAAAAATTTTCCGTCGATTGAAATTCTATATTGGTTCATCTGCTTTATTTTCTTTTTTTGTAGTTGTTTTTGAAGCTCAGCTTCCTTTTTCTTTTTAGCTTTAAGTCGTTCCTCACTTTTTTCATTTTCAAATTCTTTTTGTTTCTTTTCTTCTACAATTTGTTTTTTAGTTTTGCTTTTGTGCCAATCAGATTTCACATCTTCACAAATACTTATTTCTTTTAGCCCATCTGGAGTAAGAAGCTTTATTACAGAATCTTTTTTATATTTTTGTATACTAACCGAGTCAGCTACCGCATCCAAATAATATTGGAAATAGTGCTCTGAGCCAGCTCTACTTTGTATTACTTCACTAACAATCTCATTTTTTGTAATAAATTTAATCTTATCTTTTTTTTCCAAAACAGAATCTGAATTTGTATTTTTAAAAATTCTATAAATATTATTTTTTTCAATATCTATTAAAAAATTTCCTATAAAATTTTCTCCCATTTTACAATTTTTAAAATAATAATTTTCAGCTAACCCTGGATTAGAAAATATTATAAGGCAAAAAAATACACTAATAATCTTTTTCATTTTATTATAATTTTATATCATATTTTTTTAATAAACTAACTGCACAATCTTAAAACCTTAGTCACAATAAAGTGTTTAGATATTTATATAAAAACTGTTGTAGATTCGCATTAAACAAAGTATGAATATTTTGAATATAATTAGTAAATAAATGAATAAAAAATATATTCCAGTTTTTTTTGTAGTTCTTGCCATAGTAATCGCAACTTTTTTTTGGGAGAAAATAGCTATACCTTACAATTTCCAAAACGAAATTCATGGTGAGTATGCAGTTAATTACTATAATGCAAATAACGAATATTTTAGATTTATTTTTTTTATATCACTTCCATTAACCGTTTTTCTTTTAAGTTATTTATTATTAAACAAAGAAAAAACTTTTTCATTTAAAGAAGTATTATTATGCGATGGAGAAAAAACAGAAAAACTTAAGTCTAATTTATTTTTTATTTTATTTTTAATTTATTTAATTTTTGAATTTTTAAGTATTAATTTTAGTATATTTTCATCATATTTAGATTTTTTTCATGATGGAACATTTTTAACACCATCAAACAATTTATATTTTACAAAAGGTTTATGGTCTTCATCATTTATTGAATATGGATTATTTGGTAATTTTCAAGCATTTATTTTATGGAACCTGTCAGGTTTAAAAACAATTGGATCTGTAAGATTGTTAGAATTAATATTTTTGTTATCAAATAAAATTTTGTTAGTTACCTTATCAAAAAAAATTTCTGAAAATTTGATATTTAATGAAAAAATAAAAATATTATATTTTATTATTTTATCTATATTATCAATTTCATTAGTTAGTTATAAAGATAATATTGGAGCTTCAGAATTTCCAATTAAATCATTTTTATTTTTACTATTTATTTTACTTTTTTTTAATTCACTTTATAAAAGTAATAAATTTTCCCCTTTATTTTTTTTGTTAGGTTTATTTTCAGTGGTTTCAATGCTCTGGTATGTTGATATAGGAGCCTACATTAATGTACTTTTGTTATTTATACTAATTTATTTTTCTTTAAGAAAAGAATTAAAAAAATTTTTGCTCACGTTACTAGGAATATTTTTTGGTTGGTTAATTTTTGTTTTTGTTATTCCAGATTACGAGCTTAAAGAATTTATTAGTAATACATTATTAATATATTCATCTTTTGATTATATAATTGGACTTATTTATCCAACTCCATTTCTATCAGGTGACGCACGAGCAACTAGGATTTTATTACTAATAATTTTATCAGGAATATTATTAATAATAGTTAATTTTAATAAAAATATAAAACTAACATATTACAATAAGACTATATTTATATTTATTTTCATATCTGCATTATTAATGTTTAAAACAGGTATAACGCGAGCAGATACACCACATATTAAAGCAGCATCAGGATTTACTCTATTTTTAATTTACTCCCTGGGATTATATTTTTTATTTCATTATATTTTAGGTGCTAACAAAAAAAGTATACTTTTTTTAAAATTTACTAATCTTTTTAAACAAAAATACACAAATTTTATTTTTGCATTTTTTATAATATTTTTTTTAGCAATAAAAAATGATACTATTAATATAAATAATATCTTTTTTTCTCCAAAAGAAATATCAAAGTTAATTAAAGATAAAGATGAAAAATATTTATCAATCGAATACGTAGAGCTGATTAAATACTACAAAGAATTAATAACAGAAGAATCGTGCGTTCAAATATTAACAAATGAATCAGCTTTACCTTATTTTATGAAAAAACCAACCTGTACACCATTTTACTTAATGTGGGATAGTGGCCCAAATCAAAAGAAATTTATAGAAAAATTAAAAAAATCAAAACCTAAAATAATTTTATATAGTTCAGACATAGATCCCTATAATGACGTTTTTGAACGTGCACCTAAAATTATGAAGTATGTAGATCAAAACTATTCCTTTCATAGCAAATTTAAATCTTGGAGTTTTGTAAAAATAAATAAAAATGAATAAAAATTCACTGACAATAATCAACAATGAAAAAATTTTTAAACATAATAATGATTTTTATTGTGATAATTTAGATTTAAAAATAATTCCTGAAGGATTGAGCGACTATTACGAAATACATTATATAGTTAGAAATTCTAATAAAAAAGGCAACCAAAAGATAAATTTAAAAAATATAAAGGTTGCAAAAAATATTTTTAAATTTATCTATTTTATTTTTAAAACCTTTAACATTCGTAAGATGAATTATCTTATAATTTCTATAACACCATATACTTTTTTTTCTTTTTTATTTTTGGCTTTATTTAGAAAAAAAGTTTTTGTTTATATATTTAGCAGCGGTCATGAAGAGTATAAACGTATATTAGGTAATTGGTCTGTAATTATTTACCACATTATGTATAAAATAGTTACATCAAACTCAAAAGTTATAGTTAACCATGAAAGATTATTTAATAAAGAAAAATCATTTCTTATTACCTCATCACGTTTAAATGAAAAATGGTTAAGTAATTACAAAGATGTTCTATTGGAAAAAATTAAATTTTTATATGTTGGCAGACTTAATCCCGAAAAAGGGATTTATGAATTTTTAGAAATGTTTAAAAAAATAAAATTAGAAGCCGAATTTTCAATAGTTGGTGATACTCAAGATCAAAAACATTTAAATAAAAATATTAAGTTTTTAGGTTATATTTCTGATGAACAGGCTTTAATAAATGTTTATGATAATCACAACATAACAATATTGCCTTCATTTACAGAAGCTTTTCCTTATGTTGTTGACGAATCTCTTTCACGCAAAAGACCTGTGATAATATTTGAAGAGATATCGCATGTTGCTAAAAATAAAAGTGGAATTTTCGTTTCAAAAAGAAATATAGAATCTTTTTTGGAAACAACAAAGTATGTAATGGAAAATTATAACAAAATTCAAAAAGATATAGAGAAAAATATATTACCAACAAAAAAACAAATGCTGGAGCAAATTACTAAAATTCTTAACTAGATTTAGATAACTTGTATTTTTTTCCCTTTTTTTGAAGATAAAAGCATTTTATCAATAATAAGATGAATTCTGCGACCACTAAAAAAATTAGGTTTTTGTATTTTCTTTTTTAGAATCCAAGTAGAAAATTTTTTAGAATTATTAAAGGTAGGAATTACTCTAAAGTCAACATTATTATTTTTATTTTTAAATAATAATTTATTATTTTTAATTAATTCAAATTTATCTGACAAACGATCTATTTTACTTTTTAGTAAATAATTATCCTTATTAGACATTATTCTTAACTGATGAAGTGGTTTTCTGTTGGAGTTTTTTGTTAGTGATTTTATATTTATTTTTGCACTTAATCCAGTTTCAAAATTCACAACTGAACTAAGATAATTTTCTTTGTCCAAAACAACATTTGATTTGGTTGATATAATTTTACCAAAAAGAAATTCTAAATAATATATTGCATGGCATGCAAAATTAAACATTATACCTCCACCAGATTTATGTTTATCTTTCCAATTTTTTTTTGGTCTTTTTCTAAAATTAATAATCCAGTCCAAGTTAATTTTATTTATTAAAATTTTTTTCCTTAAAATTTTACTTTTAAAAAAATTAAACGCATCTATTTCTGGAAATTCATAATTAACCATATGTGATAAGTTTTTTTTCTTTATCAACTTACAAATGTAATTCGATTCTTTTGTAGAGTGGGTAAAAGGTTTTTCACAAAAAATGTGTTTATTATGTTTTATTGCGAATTTGATAATTTTAGAATTAAGAGCTGGCGGTGTTGCAATCACTATAGCATCAATATTTTTATCTAAAATTAAATTTTTCCAATCAGGATATATCTTAATTTTTTTACCTATTTTTAGCTTATTATTTTTTTTTGACTTAAATGAGAAACCTAATATTTTAAAATTTTTATTTTTTAAAAAAGATTTATATATGACATTATAACCAAAGTTCCTGCCTATAATTCCTAGGCCTATTTTATTTTTCATTTTTTTTTAAAAAAGAAGTTTTGATAATATAAAAAAACCATTTCAAATATGGGGGTATAAATGAAAACAGTTTAAATCGACTTTTACCTTTATTTCTTTCCTTCCAAATTGTTGGAATTTCAATCATTTTATATCCAAGTCTGTGAGCTTTAGCTGCCAATTCTAAACTCAATGTAAAGCCTTTATCTGATTCTATTTTAACATTATTGATTAATTTTTTAGAAAATAATCTGAAAGAGTTTGTGGGATCTTTTATTGGAAACGTTGTAAAATAAAATAAAAAAAATGATACTAATCTAGTTAATAATGCCTTTAAAAAGGGGTTCCCTATCATTTTGCCTCCTTTAACAAATCTGCTAGGACAAACCATATCGTATCCTTCATTAAATTTTTCGTAACACAAATTTATTAAATTATGATTTGTATGATCATCAGCCATAAAAACTACTATTGCTTGAGCTGATGAATTTTGAAAACCAGATGTTATAGCAGAATTAAAACCTTTTGAGAAATTTTTAATAAATAATATTTTTTCATTATTTGGAAATTTTTTTTTTATAATTTCAAGAGTTGGATCTTCTTCATAGTCATAACATACTAAAATTCTATGATCTAAATTTACCGCAGATAAAATATTTTTTATTGTTTCAATAATTGTTTCGTCTTCGTTAAATACGGGAATTAAAATATCTAATTCATTTTTTTTCATAAGACATTATAACTATTTTTTTTTCTTAAAAATTTTTAATTTTGGTAAGGGTGTTATAAAATATCCTTTGTAACCTTTTTTTAAGAAAAGTTTTATAATTTGTTTTTCTAAATGCCAAGCAAGTATGAATAGGTAGTCAGGTTTTTCAGTTATAATTTTATTTTCATTCTTTACCATTATATTGGTTCCTGGCACATATTTATTACATTTTAATGATTGTGGTACTTCACCAATTAAATCTATTTCATAGTTAGTTATATTAGCTGAATTTAATAAAACACAGGATCTTGGTGCAGCACCAACTCCATAAATTATTTTTTTTTGTTTTTTCAAATTTTTAAGAAATTTTTTGATTTTAATACTAAATTTTTTTTTAAAAAAGTTTAAATTTTTTATTTTGTTAAGTATTCTTTTATCATTTTCTTTTTTTAATATTTTTTTTAATTTTTTGTTTAATTTTTTTCTATTCGGACTTGCGTAAATTCTTAATATACCACCATGTACACTTAATCTTTCAGCATCATAAACATATAAACCAAATTTTTCTAAAATTTTCGTAATTGAAGATAAAGTATAATATTGTATATGTTCAGGATGAAAAGAATCAAAACCTTTTTGTTCTAATAAATCATACAGATATTGAACTTCCGCAATTAGTATTCCTTTTTTGTCCATAAGTAATTTAATTGATTTTAATATTTCTCTTAAATTATTAGTTTGAGCGAGAATGTTAGTTGCAAGGATAAAATCAAATTTTAAATATTTGTCTAATAATTTTTTTGCTAATTCTAGATTTAAGGATTTTTTAATAGTTTTTATTCCATTTTTTTTGGCAATATCAGCAGAATTTGTTGGTTCAATTCCTAGTATATTTGAGTATTTTTTTTTTACTATATTTAGTAAAGCTCCATCATTACTTCCAATATCTAATATTCGAGGATTTTTTTTTTTTGAAAATTTACTTATTTTTTTAAATATAGTTCGAAAATTATTTATCTTTTCTTTTGAGTTGCTGCTTAGATATGAGTAATCACTTG
>Ga0310344_10002655_pt1 | contig 13405 bp, 11 predicted proteins | sample HC15DNA20200_MG_FD_203801 | JGI IMG/M metagenome (GOLD analysis project Ga0310344, IMG submission 203801) | Marine microbial communities from station ALOHA, North Pacific Subtropical Gyre - HC15-DNA-20-200_MG | ecosystem: Environmental > Aquatic > Marine > Oceanic | place: Pacific Ocean: North... | reverse complement strand
TACCCGCTCCCATCAGACACGGAATTAATGAGCCACAGCATTCCAAGCACCGACAGCGCTGTCGGGGTCACATCTTTTCCAAGCCCTGGCGTGAAAGCGAGAATTTCGCTAGGGAGAATTCCTCCAGGCCCCCCCGCATCAAATATCTCGTAGACGCGCGCGGTCATCACCTGAAGCCCGCCAATTTCGTTCACCACAATCACCGCAAACGCTAAAGTCCCCAGAAGCATGACGCCAAGTTGGACAACATCAGTCGCCACAACACTCCGTAACCCACCAGTGGTCGAATAGAGGGTTGCCATTCCAAGGATCATGCCAAGCGACAGAAAATTATTTGTTGTTTTAACCCAAACCTCGAGGTCAGTGGAGGCACTGGTCGCCATCGGCACACCAACAATCTCCACCATTCTAATAATCGGTTGGATCAGTTCTTCCGGTAGCCATTCATTCCACAAGAAGAAGGGCTCAGAAATCTTGGCTGCCGCAAACAACACCCAAGCAAGCGCTACACAGTTGATGACTGTACCGAAATAGAAGGCCTTTATGCACCTTAGGAGGGCCGCAGGGCCGGCGCTATAGCGAACCTCTGTGAACTCCGCATCTGTGACAACTCCCGCCCGTCGCCAGGCACCAGCCAATACGAAGCCCATCAGGAGAAACGTCACCCCAAAGATCCAAAATTGCCACAACCCAAAGACCCCGGCAGTTGCAATGATTCCAGTGACAAGCAAAGGGGTGTCAGCAGCGAACTGCGTGGCTGCCATACTCAGTCCAGCCTTCCAACCTGGCAAGGACCTTCCAGCGAGGAAATACTCTTCTAAGTTCCTAGACGCCACCAGTCGGTTACGGAGACCGACCCGCACCGCATAGGCGACAAAAGCTACGAGGATGAGCGCGTCTACCGTGCTCACGAGAAGTTCCTACTCTACAACTTACCGTCCTGAACTCGGCCAAGTTCTCTTGTCTGGTGTTTCATGAAATTTGTAGTTCGATTAATTCTCGGTGTTACTCTGAGCGCGATCCGTGTGACCGAACAACCCAGACCGCAGCGACAGGAACCTCGTCAGTCTCACGTTCCGTCTCACACTGTTGATATTCTTCGTAGGCTAGCCATTGTTGATCGGTCCACCGTCGACGATGTGCCTTAGGCTGCTCGGCCAGCTCTTTACCCTCTACGCCGGTATAGAGGGGCAATGGCTTCCGCGCCATTGAACGGCTCACTTGTCGCGCATCGATTGCCACGGCATCCGTGACTTCATGTGTCGGCAGCTTCACCGGATCGTATTCGACTCCCCGGTAATCTCGATAAACCACCTCCCTATTCTAGCGCCCTGACCACTGTAAATCCCAAACGCTTTACCTGATACAAGCAACCCGGAATCAGAACTGTGGGAAAGCGAGCCCGTAAGTTACAGAGAGACGTTTGACATCGGATGCAACTTACCCCACGATGGGGTCAGTAGTTTACGACTCCTAGGGTCCGCATGAAGATGCGGCAGTTTCCGAAGGTTTACGGGCGCTTCGGAACTGGGCGGGTTGGGACCCGCCATTTGTGACTCTCGCCCGCCGAAGGGGGTGATCCTGTGGACGATTATGATAGTAGCTCTGCGGAGGTGGCGTCCTCGTAGGACCTCCAGCGCACTGGTGGTGCTTGGGACCCTAGCGGGGTAACCCAACGCCATCGACGCAGACTGTACCGAGCCCCGGCTCTTACATGGAGCCGGGGCTTTTCCTTTAGCTTGTTGAAATTTCGTCCACCCATATGCAGTTAGACGTTTCAGAATGGGCTTTGTTGCAATTCAATACCCTTCCAGCACCGGAAATCGCTCATCGCCTGGCAGTGGCTGAACCCCATCCCAAGCGCCTCATTGCTAACCTGGCCAGTAGCGGGAACAAGCCGAGTACAGCAAAAGCCACTAGCAACTGCGGCGATATTATTCCGCTGACACCCTGGTCCCCAAGGGCGTGGAGATCTGGCACCGTCGAACCAGCAGAAACATAAACAATGGTCGCTGGCAACATACCTAGTTGACTCACCCACCAGAAGGTAACGAGCTTAATCGGTGTTAGTCCCATGACGAGGTTGATCCCGACATAAGGCATTGCTGGAATAAGTCGTAAGGTGAACAAGTAAAAGGCACCGTCTCGTGCTAGCGACTCACGAACAACCTGCAAACTATGGCCATACAACGGTTTGATTATGCGAGTGAGCAGGTGCCGACTCAACAAAAAGGCCAGTGAGGCTCCACCAGTTGAGGCAAAGCTCACCAAGATAAGCCCTGGCAGAAAGCCAAAAAGCCAGCCAAAAACGAGCGTAAGTAACCACGCCCCCGGCAGAGAGAGCCCGGTCACCCCAACGTAAAACAGGAACGCTGCCCCATAGAAGAACCGAGGATGGGCCTGCTGGTAGGTGCGCAGGTCTGATTCTTGTGCTGCAACGGCCTCAAACGAAAATCCCCCCTGAACCCACAGATATCCTATGGCCGCAAAGGCCAGTAGCACACAAATTACCAGTCGGCCTCTTGCGTTGACCGACCGGTGAGAACCTTCGTGCAGCATATCAAGGCCACAATCGCTTCCAGGTATCAACGGACCTGAGATGTTCGGAAATCCTGTCACACTTCGCCCAGAGAGACAGCTCCACAGCAATCTTCTGACACCTGGGAAGGTGCAATTGGGTTAAAGTTTCTCTACGACATGGGAGACTGAGAAAATAACCAGACCGCATAAAGGGTCACGAAAAAGGCGACCTGTATACACGCCCCTAACAACATCAGCATCACCACACCAGCCCCCCCAAAGTGATACCACAAATTAGCCCATACGGTGGCACGACGGCTGGCTCGAGTTTCAAACACTAACTCTGCATACCCACTTTGGTCATTGATAAACAGCGATCCACCACCAGACCAACGGCCAGGAGTTGCCCACAGCTCGATCTCATTCTGGGAATTCCTGTTTGCCATCCACACCTCTAAGCGATACCACCGGCCAGCCGATTCATCGATCGGAGGGAACACGAACCTGAACGTTGGTTCGCTTAGGGCAGCACTTACCGGAACAACATCTCGATACAAGAAAATTTCCTCGCCAGAGAAGGTGTCAGTGCCTGCGATGGTCTTGACTTCATATAGCGCCAACACCATATCCCCAAAGTCAGTGTCGCCAACAGAAGAAGCCCTCAAGAGAATCTCATCAAACCCTCCGGCAGCGAGCTTGATGGTTTGGCTCACTCGATGGCCTTTGGCAAGAGCATCCGTAAGGAACGTCTCTGTCTTGACAGGAGTTTGTGGGAACCCACCAACCGGCCTAGTAACCAAGTAAACTTCCAACGCGATAAGGACTACGGCGAGGACAACAGTCGCTATTGGGTTGAGACCCGTGGCATACCGGATGGTGTCTTGAACCATAACCTTCGGAGTAAGCCAGCAAGTAATCGTGACTAACTCAAGCCAACATACGCTGGAACAAGCACTCCGAGCCAACTGACAATATCGAGGACGAACACAATTGACAATAACGCAGTGCTGACAAAGGGCCAGGCCCGCTGGGGCCACCAACTATGGATGCCGATCCAAATCAACACCATGAACGGCCCCATAACCGGAAAAAGAAATCGACCCTGACCGCTAAATCCCTTCAGAAAGAGTCCACCGTAGATACCAGCTAGCTGAATTCCCACTAAGATTCCTGCCAGAGTGAGGCCTGTACGCCACTGCGCTTGGTCCACCCTTCGTACCCCTCTGGCACAGCCGGTGAACGCAGCAACAGTCAACAAGTGAACGACCAGTAGCCAGGATGCCGGAGCGGGGTATCTGAGCCAACCCGCCACCAACCAAAAACTATTAATGAACCCCTCGCTGAACTGTTTAAAAAATGTCCACCACTCTGTGAGGCTAGATCCATAATCGACGTAAGGTCCCATTCTGCTGAACGACAGTAAGTAGGCTCGGTAATCGGCCAACCAAGACATTGAGTTTCCAGCCCACGATAGCACTCCAAATATCGCTAGCCCCGCCACACCAACCAATACGCTAACAGAGTAACCTCTAGCCCCCACAGCACCCCAGAACCTGACACGACCTGCCAACACTGGAACTGTAAGGGACATCAAGAGCAATGGCGTGGCAGACCGTTTGATAAAAAAAGCCACCATCGCCACGCACAGCATAGGACTCAGGCTCCCCGCAACCGAGCCTCCGGTCACAAACCGAGCAGCCTGCCACCACACCACCGCACCGCAGAGGTATACAAGAACGTCTGGATTCACAGCGGTCGACATTAAAACAAACTGCGGATGCAGTGCGGTCAGTAGTGTCGCACCAGCAGCGACATGGACACCAAAGAGACGGCGAGAGCCAGCCCAAATACACATGATGGTCGGAACAGCAAACGCCAGCGCCACCCAACGCAACAGGTAATACTGACCCATAAGGTCGTCTGGGCTAGTGAAATCGAGCACTACCCCAGCCAAGGCATAGTAAACTCGTGGTGGGTTCCCTAGCCGCCAGACGTGGTCATCGGGAACCTGGGAAAAGTCCTTCGGAAACGGACTTGGTTCTGGCTCATCGTAATGATGCCACCACCCATGTTCGCTCATCGAGTGCAGGATCCTAGCCTCAAGATCTAGGTCGACATATTCGGCAGAACCTGGTTGCTGCCAAGCCATCATGTAAACCCACGCGAAATGCTGCGGCTCATCTGGATGCTGCCACGGTGGAACGATCGAGATCGCCAAAACAGCACGGAAGACAAAGACTGTCACTATCAGCGCCAAGATTAGTCGCGGGGATGCAAGAGTCTTGGTCAACATGGCTAATCTGACAGTTCAGGCCAGTATCAAACCGTGCACTCGCCGTTTAAACGGCGAGTGCCACAATAGCTGGGTTAAGTAGAATCAGCTGCCCCGTATCGCTTCAGGAACATTCTCCTGCCCACCAGGTTTAACAACGTGCGATACGTGCGGCTGACTACCGGAAAGACCTAAGGAATGAAGATGTGGTAATCCTCCCTCGCCCGTGGAACTATCTACCTGCTCTGACTTTGACGGGTGTACTCGATGATTTTGGTTAATAGTTCGTCTGTACCCACCTCTGGTCTCCAGTTCAGAAGCTCCTTGACCTTTCGGATGTCTGGCACCCGACGAAACATGTCCTCAAACCCAGGTTCATATGCCTCATGGTAAGGGATTTTGACAATCTCGGCTTGGCTGTTAGTCAGCAACTTAATCTTTTTCGCAAGTGTCTCGATAGAGATCTCCTCATCGTTGCCAACATTAAACACTTCACCCACGGCCCTCGGGTCTGTCGCTAACCCTATGAGCGCCTGGACAACATCACCAACATAACCAAAACACCTAGTCTGGCGTCCATCTCCGAAAACGGTGATAGGGCCACCGGAAAGGGCCTGGCGGACAAAGTTTGGTATTACCATGCCGTATCGTCCTCGCTGCCGAGGACCGACCGTGTTGAACAACCTGGTGATGATCACGGGAACCCGCTTTTCTTTCCAATATGCTAAACCGAGGAATTCATCGATGGCCTTACTGCAAGCATATGCCCACCGATGTTGTGTCGTTGCCCCAAGTACCAGATCAGAGCCTTCCCCAAAAGGCATCTGGATTCCCTTTCCATAAACCTCTGAGGTAGACACAATCACCACAGGTCGGCGATGTCTAGCGGCGCACCTCAACACGACTTCTGTACCATGGACATTAGTCTCTATTGTGCGAACCGGCTCATCTATAATCAGCTTCACCCCGACCACAGCGGCCAAGTGAAAGACCACATCACACTGCTCAACAAGCTCAGCCAAAACGGTCTCATCAAGCACGCTACCGATGAGGTATCCAAAACGATCATGGGACTTAAGGTGTTCGATATTGTCGATTTTTCCAGTCGAAAGATCATCTAGGACAAAAACATGATGCCCTTTTTGGAGAAGAGCTTCAGCCAAATGAGACCCAACGAAACCAGCGCCGCCAGTAATCAGTGCTCGCATGCAGTATCTGTCTAGGTAATTAGTGGACTCGCGAGTGTGACTAGCAGCAATGGTGGTACATCAGCTGAAGCCCGAAGGTGAGCAACCGTAGAATGCGACCGGCTCTTTAGACGGTTCCAAGTGAACCCGCTCAGCCGCCAACGAACAAAACGCTGTAGTCCACCAACGTTAAATATAAGGATTATTTCTTGATTTCATCTGTCCAGTAACAGCACTCAATTCCGATCGTGATGTTACTCTTTTCGGCTAAAGTCGGTCTAGCTTGAATTCGAACCGGATTAGCTCCGTGCCACTTTTGAGACAGACCTGCTTGGGCTGCTCCTAGTTCGCGGTTGTGAGCACATCTTGGCTCACTACATTCGGTCTGGATCTAGCGGCAGTTCAGACTCAATCAATCTAGAGGCTGCTTCGAAATCGTCAACAACCTTATCGGGAAACACGTCATCTCTCTTCTCTGTCTCAATTCCATATCCGGTTCGAACAAGAATAGTAAACGCTCCAACGCCTCGTCCGCACTCGATGTCTGAACGACTATCGCCAATCATGAAACTAGCCTTCGGGTCGAATCCAAGATCATTGACTGCAGCCTCGATAAGACCCGGTGCCGGCTTCCGGCAATAGCAAGGACCATCCTTATCTGGGTCATGGGGACAATAATAGATACCATCAAGCTCAATATCCTCATCAAGGAGCAACATCCTTAACCGAGCATGAATCTCATCCAACTTATCGTGATCGATAATGCCTTTTCCTATGGCCGACTGATTGGTCACCACCACGAGACCAAGACCCAGCGCACGAAGGCGCCGCAAGCCACGACATACCCCAGGCAGCAACTCAAGATCATTTGCATCAGCAAGATAGTGACGGTCGACATTCAGGGTGCCGTCCCGGTCAAGGATTACGAACGAACGTTGTATGTGCATCGAAACTCGGCCGGTTTGTTCAAATTAGTTGATACCGGACAAAACGGTGAGCCACCAAACACCCCTGAAGACCTCGACCTCCATCAGAGGGAGCCACACGGTCTCTCGTCGGGAGACAAGGTCGCGCCATTCCATTAGGAACGAATCAGCTGTGTCTAGCTTCTGTCTGAGCTTTCCGAAGAAATTACCAGGCTTCGCTAGCTGCCTACTTCAAGAATGTCCTTGCGAACATAGTAGTGAACCAAGCAGAACAGGGGTAGCACAACGCAGGCAAACAACAAGCCCCCAAGCCCAAACACAAAAAATATCCGGGTAGTTTCCGCTCCTGTGACAACCAGAGCGAACGGAGTCGAGATCGAAAAGAGATCGGTTTCCGGTTGCAGATTGTTGTATTCCAGATCCCGCAAGAAGGCTCTTGACTGTGCAAGACCCGTACTAATCGCCCCATTGATTGTCTGGAAACTATCTTCAATGAAACCACGCCTTGCCTGCGGACTCATTGACAACTGAGGTTGTTGACCGCTCTCTGGCGTTAATTCTAACAACTGCCGGTAATAGGCGACCTCTCGCTCTAGGTCGACCACTTCCTCACCAGCAAGAATGATCCTCTCAGTAAGTGCTTGACGGAATAGTATGTCTGGACCCTCCCCAGCTCTCGCTGCCATCGCTAGCAGTCTGTCAAGAGACACTCCTGACAGCTGGGTCTCAAAACCAGCATCCGGTTCTAGGTCAGGACCCGAGTAAGAGTTCCGGCCGTCACCTTGCCCCCCCAACCATCCTTCAAGGTAATCTCGCATTGAGCGTTCAAGAACCTCCAGCCGACCGAGTGCCGCTTGATGATCCAAGACCACTTCAAGTTGGCGATTGGCAAGATAGGCTCCGAGCACAGGAGCGGCTGCCTGTCTAGTCGACATGATGAACTGCACGAGAGGTGCAAGCACGAACCTTCGAGTTTCCTCCAAGTTAGCTCGAATCCCGCTTAACACTACCTCAGGATTCGCGGGACTTTGGAAGGTTGCCGCACCAGGAAGGGTTTCCAGTTCTGCCACAAAGTCAAGAGTTTGATTCAGGTAATTGCGGCTACGCTCGGCGCGGATTACATCATCAAGCCCTTCGGTCGCTTCGATGCTAAACGATGGCGGTTGAAATGCTACTGGGTAAGAAAAAGCTCCTTTAGTTGTCCTGACCTGCTCAGTCCATATAGTCAAGATGTCATTCAACACTTTGCCCAAGAGTATTTCCGGTATAACTTCTTGGTTCCCTGGATTAACCATGTTGACGGTGTAAGAGGTTCCTTGTAGGGACGCGCTCCTCTCCTGAAACTCTGTCTCCAACACCGACCGATTTACAAAATTCAGGCTCTCATCTGAAAGACGGTTCTCATACTCAAGTTCTAGTAAAGTCCGATCACTATTTGCATCTTGGACAAAGATCGAACGCTTGAAGTCCTCAAAAGTCAGGTAACGTGCGAGGTCATTGACCTCGTAAACCTCGGTCAACACGGGATCGCTGGCAATCTCCGCTCTGGAAAAACGCTCGCCGTTCGGGTATTCACCAGCAGCAGACCCGGCAAACTCGACCCGGAATCCCACAAACCCTCGGCGCTCCATCGGTTGCGTCGTATAGATCCAGAATGCCCAAAGCAAGGAAGCGCTAACGAGACTGAGACCACCAAGAACAAACACTAAGCGGTATCCCCACAGAGCCTTAAACAAAGGTTGAAGAGAGACCTCGTCATCCTGACCGCCCTGGACCGCGCCCACCACACTCCTTGATTGCCGTGACCCGTCACGTAAGTCCTCGGTATTCATGATCCCCCCGGTCAACACACAAGCACCATACTGACTACTAGCGCACCTTCTTTGGTCAGCCCGAGTTTCCGATTTTTCGCAGCCAGACCCCTTATGCAGGTCCGCCACTAGAAACTTGGGCGTTATCAATGCCTGGCTCTTGGAGCAGCCAGCATAATCCCTGTATCCGTCGCAAACCTAGCAATCGCTGAATCGCCACACGTTGCGATTAATATAATCGACATAGCTCACGACAATCTTCAGGACCTTCTTGCTTACTTCTTGTTGTTCATAATCGTCCACCTGACAGCGATTCTTGGCGTCCCTAGTATGTGTCATCATAATCGCCACGGCCTGCAGGACTCGCTGGGATTTCAGTCCACTCATAATCAACACGCCGCTGTCCATTCCCTCCGGCCGTTCGTGTGATTGGCGAATAGTCACTGCTGGAAAACCAAGAAGAGATGATTCTTCGGTGATGGTGCCACTATCAGACAGTACGCAAGCAGCCTCCTGTTGAAGCTTGACGTAATCAAAAAATCCAAATGGCTTCAAGTACTTGATATGTTCACTCATTGACCGTTTTGACTCGGACAACAGCACGTCCAGCCTCAGCCTAGTCCTCGGGTGGGTAGACACAATAACTGGCATACGATACTGAGCAGCTAAGGCCTCCAAGCTGTCGAGCAAATCACTCAAATTCTCCGGCGAGTCGACATTCTCCTCACGGTGGCTGCTAACCACGAAGTACTCGCCCGAGCGTAGTCTCAGCCGAGACAAGATATCAGCCGATTTAATATCATCAGCATAATAATCAAGCACCTCTCGCATAGTGCCACCAATCTTGATCACTGTTTCCGGACGCAAGCCTTCATTCAATAAATAGCGACGTGCATGTTCCGTCAGAGGCAGATTGATATCACTTAAGTGATCAACGATTTTCCTATTTATTTCCTCCGGTATCCGCTGGTCAAAACTTCGATTACCAGCTTCAAGGTGAAATATCGGAATCTTCCGCCTCTTAGCTGCTATCACCGCTAAGCAGGTGTTGGTATCCCCATATAGAACCAAAGCGTCAGGCTTTTCTCTTTCGAACACTTGGTCGGCTTTTGAAATAATTAAACCAATGGACTCTGCAACCGAGTCACCAACCGCATTCAAAAAATAATCTGGCTTTCGGATTCCGAGATCCTTAAAAAATATTTCATTCAGTTCATAGTCGAAGTTTTGGCCAGAATGAACCAAGATGTGCTTGCTGTGGTTCTCAAACTCATTCATGACTCGAGACATCTTAATCAGCTCAGGACGTGTCCCAACCACGGTCATGATTTTCAACTGATTGACTGGATCACTCATTCAAGTCGGCTCCGTATTCTTCTCAACGTAGTAATTCGCTGCCACTGTTTAAATCACTATCGTCAAGCATTAAACGGTTTTCCTTGAGAAGTTTCTCAGTCTTGTCGCGTGTTATCACAGAATCTCCCGAACTATATTCCTTTTCAAGCGCTCGCTCCGCATCAGGTCCACCATCGCAAAGTTCAGGCAACATCGAACCGATAGCGAGATACTGGCCTCTGGAAGTCGTATAGATAGATTCCTCTTCAGATACCAAGATTTCGTGCATCTTTTCGCCTGGCCTGATCCCTATCACGCTTACCTCTATATCTCGTCCACCAATCAATGCTTCGGCGACGTCTATTACTCTTGCCGAAGGAACTCGTGGCACAAAAATTTCTCCACGCCTGGCAGATTGAATCGCCGCTACCACCGTATCGACCGCCTGGTTCAGACTCAACAAAAACCTGGTCATGCTAGGAACGGTGATAGTAACGGGACCTCCCGTCCTGATTTGTTCATGAAACAAAGGAATCACAGAACCACGGGACGCCAATACATTTCCATACCGGACACAAACAAATCTGGTTTGCGGGTTAACAATATTAGCCGACAGAAAAATCCTTTCCTGTAAAGCCTTCGTCATTCCCATAACATTGATGGGCTTCGCCGCCTTGTCGGTACTTACTCCCACGACGGTCTCTACTGGAAAATCATGCTCACGAATAGCTCGCACTATGTTTAGCGCGCCGAAACAATTCGTCATTAAAGCTTGATCCGGAAAATATTCACACAATGGAACCTGTTTCAGAGCTGCAGCATTGACAACGATGTCCGCATCCTTAACCGCCGAACATATATCTTCATACCTGAAAACATCACCTATTCTGAACTCCAAAGCTCTTTGGAAATTCTTGTAGATCACCTCATCAGTGGTCACCTGTCTGTTCATGTAGGACATGCGCATTTGATGCTGCTTGCCCTCGTCTCTTGAAAGAACAATCACTTTCTTGATTTCTTCATACTCATCAGACAGCAGACGTCGCACCAGAACTTGACCCAAAGAGCCTGTTCCGCCAGTAACTAATACTGTTTTGCCAGCTAATGTCACATCTCTCCCTTATTTGCCCGCCCAACTATTCTGTCGGCAAGATCTTTCAGCATACTCTGCCAACTCGGAATGCGATAACCCGTGTAATCTCTGAAACGCTGGCTCTGCAAACTACGGTCACACACAAACGAATCATCAGGCTCAATTTCAATATCAGTGCGACCCAATTTCGCACTGAGACTCGTTAGCAACTCGTATTTAGAAATCGGCTCTGAAGAAACCTGCCAAAGGCCGCTCATGCTCCGATGATGAACAATGATAAATTCCACAACTCTGGCTAATTCCATTGTGGTGACACCACTGTAAATAGCCTGGGTGAATCCCTTTACTCTTCCTTTCTGGCGAAGAAACCACTCTACAAGTCCGTGCCCATGACCGATCTCCAACCCTATCGATGATGTTCGTAGAGTCACACAATGTAAGCTGGACACCTCCCCAAGATATTTCGTTAAACCATAAATATCTTCCGCATCGCCAAGATCTTCTTCACTGTATGTGCCTTTTTTCCCAGAAAACACACAATCACTACTGAATTGTATTAGCCTAGCATTAGACGAGGCACAAGCCTCTGCCAAGCGATGCGGGGCCAATGCATTCACTTCAATAATGTTGGCTTTGGAATAATGTTCAGAAAGCTGTTTGACAATTCCAGTAGCATTAACCACTACGTCGGGTTGATACTCACCGATGGTGGTAGTTAGCCGTTTCTGATTGGTAATGTCAGTATTCGGAAACGCAGTCTTTGCATTCAAGAACGAAATGTTCCGGTAATCGGTAAACTCTTGCCGAAGAGTCCCCCTAACATCATGCCTCCGTCGCAGGTGCTGGAACACGCAATGACCGATCATGCCATTTGCGCCAAAAATCAGTATTTTCACTTTTGCTCTTCAACCGCTGAGTTGATAATTGTCTCAAGCCTATCCAAAACTAATTTCATTGAAAAATTATGTTCGAAATAGCTCATTCCATTTCTACCAAGTGCTGCTCTGTGCTCTGGTGTTTTGGAATAGAGATCCAAGACAGCCTCAGCCAAAGCCTCTGGAGCTTCTGCCGGCACGCCGACACCAGAGTGGGATTCCTCAATTATTCTAGACCCTTCCCCATCGAGACACGAGACGATGGGTTTTCCGCAGGCAAGGTAAGACTGCACTTTGGCAGGAACGGTGAGAGCAAATATTGGTGATCTCCGCAAGGTGACCAATAAAATATCAGCTAGGGAGAAATACCTCGGCATTGCTTCAACTGGCTTCCACCCAAGAAGGTGAACATTGGCTGTGAGCCCACGGCGGATCACTTCACGACTCACCCTTTCCCTATCTAATCCATCGCCAATAATTACCCAGTGGATATTTTGTGATCGAGTAAGCTGCGCAGCAGCCAGAACGGTGTCAAGAGATTGGGATATGCCAATGTTTCCAGCAAACATCACGCAAAACCCATTGGGTAGCTCATTTCGCTCGTCTGCGTCTGGTTCCAACTGCAGAGGCCGATAGAGCTCTTCGGCTGGGTTTGGAAGATAGTGGATCTTTTCCCGAGCTATGTCGTACTTTTGAACCTCATCAATGAAGCATCGAGACTGCACCAACAACAGAGAACAATGACGATAGATCCACCCGACCAGTTTTCCAACGGCAGTAATAATAGGTTTAGCTGCTACAGCCCCACTCGCGGTGAGGCTTTCTGGCCAAAGGTCTTGAACCCACAACAGGACAGGGGACCTCGAACAATGTGCCAGCAGTATGGCAGGCAGGGCAACGGTTATGGGGGATGGGGCGTAGGCAAACACAAGGTCATAATCATGCCGAAGCCTAAGTGGTCCTAGAATTAACGATGATAAAAGAAACGACGCATAGTTAATGCTTAATAGCCACTTCGAACCTCTACCACGAGGAAGAAGCGGGACCCTGATTATTGTTACTCCCTGGTAGTCTTCTCTTGCCGGCCTGAACAGCTGATACCCAGGAAACAATCGACCTTTTGGATAATTTGGCACTCCAGTCAAAACAGTTACTTGGTGTCCCCTGTCTACCAACGACTTTGCGATCTCATTGATTCGAAATGCTTCAGGCCAGTAATACTGAGTAACAATCAACAATTTCATGGTGGCTTAGCAGTTGTTCATGAAAGCGGCAAGACACAACTAAGAAACAACACTTCTTGTCTCCATTGACCGTGCTATGTTCTTGGAGGCATTACAAGTTGCACTTCCAGTAGCCGGTCTCGCCATTGACTATGGCAACACA
>Ga0310344_10002652_pt1 | contig 13409 bp, 19 predicted proteins | sample HC15DNA20200_MG_FD_203801 | JGI IMG/M metagenome (GOLD analysis project Ga0310344, IMG submission 203801) | Marine microbial communities from station ALOHA, North Pacific Subtropical Gyre - HC15-DNA-20-200_MG | ecosystem: Environmental > Aquatic > Marine > Oceanic | place: Pacific Ocean: North... | reverse complement strand
TAGCACGAAGTTTAGCCTTGTATTTCAAATTTCGTGGTTTGGTTCTTAATCGGTAGCCACAGCATGGACACCACAAGCCTTCCCATTTTATGAAAATTTCACAAATTTGACATCTTCTCTGACCTGATGCATATCGACCAGTTCCTACTGGTTTTTGTGCCTTGTATCTTGTGCATATTCCTTTACATGTCATTTTTGTTCGCATATTATATTGAATTTATGAATATATAAGACTGATCTTAGAAATAATTTCAAAATTATTTAAATTTCATGTAATATTTTGATTCATTTATATTTAAAAACTGATCATTTTCAAAAAAAATAAAAAAATGTGTATAAATACTTATGTTTTCTACATTTGAACTAGTTTTTTGCAATCTTTTGAAGATTAACCTGTAATTGAAAGTGGAAGAATTGAACGCCAATAACCAGTACGTTGTGTAATAAATTGTGCTGAAAGCATATCACGTTTACCTCTCTGATTGTAATTTTTTATTTTTAGTGTGGTATTTGTTTCATCAACAAATTCAATTTCAAAATTTGAACAGAATTTTAGATTTAGTAGTTGAACAATCTTATTTGCAATAATCATATCACCATTACCAATTTTTAGAATCTTTTTTTGAGCTCTTAATTCAGCCATAATAGTTACCAAAGTCTCAACAAGTTTGTCAGTTGATACAAAAAATGAATTAGCAATCTGGTATCCTAGATAGTATACTGATAGTCCAATTCTTTTTCCAGGATCTATACCTAGAACTAAACTATTTTCATTTAGACCAGAATCAAGTTTCTGAATAATTAGACCCTTTATTACAAAAGGATGTTTTGATGTAATGTCGTTAAACAGTAAAGGTGTAAATGAGTTATTTGGGGCCTCATTATGCGTTGTCAGAATTAAATCTCCATCAAAATTCTGTATTTGAGAAGGTAGTATTGAATCAAAATTTATACCTAAATCTTTTAAAACTTTTGAAAATCTAAAATAATGTTTGCCACTTTCTGTGGCAACTCCAATTCTAAGATTTTCTATTTGAGTGATAAATCTAATGAAGTGTATTTAAAATTTAGATGTTATGGTGAAAAATACTGTTTTTTTAGTCAAATCACGCACAAAAACTATAGAATTAGTATATTTCAAACATATAGAAAATATTCTAAATTTAGTTTATGCTTTTAAAATTGAGGACACAGCATCTTGAACAGCGGAATCAAAATTTGATTCTATGTTATTTTGGATCTCAGATAGTTTTTCCTCTCCTTTCTGATGGATTTTTTCAGATTCTGTTTGAGCCTTAGATTTGGAATCTGAGATGATTTTCTCTGCTTCTTTTGAAGCAATTTCCTTGGTTTTTATCATCAGATTATCAATTTCCTTTTGGGCCTTAGAATTTAGCTGTTTTTTCATATCTTCTAGTTTCAAATTTAATGAATCAATGTCGGATTCTAAGCCTGACAGTGCCTTGATAATTCCATCTACATGTGTTCCAGTTTGACTCATTTAGTAAAATTCACTTTTTCCAATAATTAAACCATTCAATTTGTAGTTAATAGTAAAATTGCTCTTGCAAGATCGCCTTCTGCTTCAGCAAGAGCATTTTTTGCAGTTTCTTCATCAACGTTTGCCTGCTGACATACCAATGATATATCCTCCTCACTAAAAATTTGAACTTCCAATTCTTTTTCTTCATAACTTTCAGCCACAACCTGAAAGATTGAATTATCTTTAGCCTTCATTTCAGTTACTGCAGGTTTTGCAATAATAATCTCTTTTTTATCAGTTTTAATAATAACTTCTTGAACATTTGGAAGTTCCTCCATATCTAGACCCATTTTGTCCATCATTCTTCGCATCTGGCGGTTTCCACCACGTCCACCCATCATGAAATGGATTCCCTTTTGGTGACTTTTTAAACTATCTGATCTTTACTGCGACGCCTCTATTTTGGCTCATTATCATTTTGCTAGAAAGAACCGATTTTCCAACACCTATTACCTGATTTTTGTATAAAACTGGAACGTCTGAGCCAATTTTGATATTTTTACCACATGATGTTACATGTCCACAAAAGACAGATTTTCCATCTTTGATAAATTCATTTGATTCTTTATCTATATGGAGACAATTTTCTTGAAATTTCTTACTTTTAAGAAACAATTTGGCACAATGAATAGTGATTGCTAATCCTCCATCAGATCTAGGAGTTAGTAGTAATTTTTCCTTGTCATAAACAGAACGAATTCTTCCTGTTTTCTTTGATAGTTTAATTTCAAAATTCTTTGGAAGACATTTTGATACTCCAGGGCCAAATAATGTATCAATTGTATGTTTTAATTTTAGATTGTGATCCAATAACTGTAGGAAATGCCTTTGTTATTTTAGTCAATACAAAATTGTCAGTAAAACTGTCAAATCCTGGTAGAAATTATTATCAAAAAAGAAAAACTTGCATTTGATGAAATTTCTTTCTATATAGAAGATATACAAAATATACGATGATTTATTAGTTCTATATAGATAGATGAAAACATAATGGTGAAACAAAAAGATCATAGGAAAATTCAATTCACTGGAAAATCATCTTACATAGTTTCCCTTCCTAAGGAATGGGTCAATGATAATGGATTGAAACAGGGTGATCAAGTTTCCGTCAACAGAAGTGGCAGATCAATTTTAGAAATAAAACCACTGGGTATCGCAAAATCAAATACCCAAGAATCTGCAACAATAGTAATTTCGAACAACGATAATGATGACTCAATTCTTAGAAAATTAATTGCATTGTATTTTCTTCATTATCAAACTATTCATATAACTCCAAAAAGCGATAGAATCACTTCGTCTCAAAGAACTACAATTAGAAACGCAGTGAAAAATATACTAATGGGAGCTGAGATTACGGCAGATTCTACTGATGGAATTACAATTCAGGTTCTCATTAATTTAGTTGGCTTATCAGTAGACGGGGCATTCAAAAGAATGCTCCATCTTGCAAAATCAATGCAAGACGATGTTCTATTAGCACTAAAAGAGGGTGATGTAGATCTTGCTCAACAGGTAATTAACAGCGACGATGATGTCGATAGATTTGGGTTCTATATTATACGTCAGCTTACTATAGCTGTAGAAAATGAGCACATGCTAGAAGAAATGGGATTTTCTAGTTCTAGGGATTGCCTAGGCTACAGAGTTATTGTAAAAAATATTGAAAGACTAGCTGATCATGCCGAAAGAATGGCAAAGGACGTAATTGAATTTAAAAAACCAATTAATGCCAAAACATATGATAAATTAAAGGAATTAAGTGATTATACGCTAAAACTAATTGATGATTCCTGCTTATCTATGTTTAAGCAAGATACTGCAGGAGCAGAAATGACAATTGGTAATATATCTAAAATAGCTAAATTGGAAAAAAAAGTTTTTGATACAACAAAATCAGTTAAAAATGAAGAGGAAATTTATAGAATAAGAAAAATTATTGAAAATCTAAGAAGAATATCTGAATATGCAAGTGATATTGCTGAAATTGTTCTAAACACAAATATCGAAAAAATGATCAAAAAGAAGTGAACTGGATTTAAGACTTGAATACATGTATTCTGATTACGTATTTTGATTTAGATTCTTTAGTTGAGGCTAAAGGCTTATGCGAGAGTGCTCAATATCAAATTACACACATCATAAAACAAGATTTTCTTCAGCATACAAGATTTGGATTAAGTGAAGGAAGAATTGAAGAATTAAAAGAAATTATTAAAAAAACACAGGCAGACGTTGTAGTTTTCGATGAAATTCTAAAACCTAGTCAGAACTATAATCTAGCATCAGAATTAAAAATAGAAATTGTAGATAGGGAGTCACTAATATTACAAATTTTTGAGAGCAGAGCTCAGAGTACAGAGTCCCAAATGCAGGTCAAATTAGCCCAACTTCGATATGAAATGTCAAGAGCAAAAGAAAAAGTACGATTAGCAAGAATGGGGGAACAGCCAGGTTTTATGGGAATTGGGAAATTTGAAGTTGACATATACTATAACGACATCAAAAACAGAATGCTTAACGTTAGAACAAAATTAAAAAAAGCAGGCAAACAACGTGAACTTCACAGACAATCACGAAAAAGAATTGGATTCAAGACCATTTCACTGGCTGGATATACATCTGCAGGAAAAACAACATTGTTTAACGCATTAACAGGTGAAACAAAAGAAAAAAGTCCAAAATTGTTTACCACACTAACAACTACTACAAGAAAATTTAAGATTGGTAAGGAATGGGTTTTGATTTCAGATACAGTAGGTTTTATCAGTAAATTACCAGCATATCTAATTGAAGCATTTAGATCAACTCTAGAAGAACTAACATTTACTGATATTGTTCTAGTAATAATTGATACTACTGATAATGTCAATAATCTAAAAACTAAATTTTCAAATTGTATGAAAACATTAATTGAACTAGGAGTAGAGAGAGATAAAATTATTTTTGTCTTAAATAAAACAGAAAAATTGGATGATGAAGAAATAAATTTAAAAATACAAAAATTAGAACTCAATGATCATAAAAAATGTCTTGCAATATCTGCAAAAACACATAAAAATTTTGATATGTTAAAAGAAATTATTAAAAAAATATTGGATGTTGAATAAATGAATATTGAAGTATTAAGAATTGGACAAAGAATTGTAAGAGATGATCGTGTGACTACACATGTTGCATTAGTTGCAAGAGCATTTGGTGCAACAAAAATTTACATGAATGAAGTTAATCCAGAAATTCGTGACACAATAAATAAAATTAATGAGACATGGGGTGGAAAATTTAAAATTGAAATTATTACAAAGTGGAAAGACATTATTAATTCAAAAAAGAACACATCAAAAATAGTCCATCTTACTATGTATGGCGAAAACATAAATGAAATTCAAGATAAAATTCAGCAAGAAGATAATATTTTGATTGTTGTAGGAGCAGAAAAAGTTCCCAGAGAAGTTTACGAACAAGCCCACTATAATGTCTCCATAGGCAATCAGCCACATTCAGAGGTAAGTGCACTTGCAATATTGCTAGATCGCCTTCAAAAAGGTGGACAATTTGAAAAGAAATTTTCTGATTCAAAAAGATCAATTATCCCTAGTAAAAATGGCAAAAATGTCATAGAAAATAAAAAAATGGATTAATAACACCGTAAAATAGTGATGAGGTATGGTCGATAAATACGAAAATCCATTTGCAAAGATTTCAGCAATGATTGGTGGGGATGAATATCTCAAAGTTTCTAGGTCTTTGTTAAAATCAGAAGATGCAACAGATGAGGAAATTGCAAGTTCAACTGGACTTAGAATTAATATGGTTAGAAAAGTCTTGTATGATCTATTTGGTAAAGGCCTCATAACTGGAATTAGGGTTAAAGATGAAAGAAAAGGGTGGTTTGTTTATAGATGGCGCTCTAGACGTGACGAAGTAGAAAACTTCATTGAGAATCAAAAAAAGAAAATTACCGAAAGATTACAACAAAGATTGGATTATGAAAATGCATCAGAATTTTATCATTGTGGAAATCATGATTGTAACAGAGTTACATTTGAAGATGCACTAGATCTGTTTTTTAAGTGTCCTTCATGTGGAAAAGTTCTAAATCTAAAAAATAATGATAAAGCGAAAAAACATTTTACAAAAAAAATTGATCATCTCAAAAACGATATGAGAGTCTAAATTCTATAGTGAACAATTAATTCGTTTGCAATTTTTTGAACTTTTCTAAGTTTTAGTCTACTTGATGATTTTAAATTTTTAAATCCACTACCTTCTACTAAACTAATTGAATTGGTACCACCTAAAACATATGGAGAAACTGTGATAATTATCTCGTCTACTAATCCATGATTTAGAAAGCTCCAATTTGTTGTTCCACCACCCTCTAAAAGGATTTTTTTTATTCCTTTTTTATACAAAATTTGCATTAATCTTTTGAGATTTACTGCAGATTCTCCACATTTAATTATCTCCAAAGGAAATTTTTCTAGTCTATGAAGATTTTTTTTAGAAATTAAATTTGTAGTAACGACAATTGTAGGTATTTCTCTGCAAGATTTCACTATTTTTGAGGCTGATTTTATTGTTCCACGTGAATCTAATACTATACGTAAAGGATTTTTTCCTCTAGCATAGCGTACACTGAGCATAGGATTATCAAAATCAAGTGTGTTTTTTCCAATTAGAATGCCATCAACTTTTGCTCGTAATTTGTGAACTCTGATTTTATCTCTTTTTGAAGATAATTTAATATTAGTATGTTTTTTGCCAATTTTACCATCTAGTGTCATAGCTGCACTTAGAATTACAAAAGGTCTAGATTTTTCCATAGACAATTTTACCTCTATTCATTACTCCTCTGATGGATTCATGGGATGCTCTATGTACGATTGATGCATAAACATTATGCATTGGTTCTAAATCAATAGATTTTTTATCAATAAAAATACAATCTGCAAAATAATTTTCTTTAATACAACCAATTTTCTTTTTGAGAATTCTTCCAGGATTAACTGTAGCCATTTTAAGAATTTGTTTTGGGTCAATTCTTTTCTTCTTAATTCCCATAGTTGTTTTCCAGAGATAATCCATTTCTCTAAACATATCAGGTGAATTAATCATCACATTATCTGTACCAATACCTATACTACATTTCATTTTTAACATTAATTCTATATCTGGTATGCCTTCTGCAAGAGAAGCATTTGCACGAGGACATACAATTATTCCTCGAGTTTTTTTAGAAGCAGACAAGAGATCACTTTTTGATGCATTTGTCATATGCACTAAAAATGTGGGATCTGCTAAAAGCGCACGTTTTGGCTCCGTTTTTTTGGTCATTCTCTTAGAAACTGCGTAACTATTCAAAGTCTCAGCTGCATGAATGCCTACAATTTTTTTGATCTTTGAGAATACACGCAAATTTTTATCACTGTTTTCATTTGGACCACTAATTCCTACTCCATCACAATTTTCTAATAACAGTTCTAAATCATTTTGAAGAAAATCTGGCATGGACGTGTTTTGTTTAATTTGTTTTGGGGTATGATAATACTCTAATCTTCCAAGAATCACTACATTAATTGGAACGTCGTTTAGTGCTTTTTTTAATAAATTAATTCCATGTATACCACCTTCTCTAAAATCCACGAATGTAGTGATTCCTTTTTTAAGCATAGTTTGCGCAGATTTACGCATAAATCGAATCAATTCTTTATCTGGTGTTTCCCGTAAAATTTTTTGTTTCAATCCAATCATAGGATGAATTTTTGAATCAACATCAGAATTTAATGATAAATCTTTAGCAATTGAATCTCCAATATGAGTATGTCCGTTGATAAAACCTGGTACTAAAAGAAGATTTTCACAATCAATTACATTGTCACTTTTTCTAGTTATCTGCGAATTAATTTTTTTAAATTTATTATTTGATATTTGAACATTTGTGGAATTAATTAATTTTAATTCGTTACCATAAAGTAAACTAATATTTTTTAAAATCATTTCAATTCGTAAACTTCTGGTTTTTCTTTTCCTGAATCTCGAATTTCTCTAATCGTATCTAGTGATTTTGTGGCAAGTTTTGCAGCATCTCTTCCTGTTCTACCTATTCCTATACCACAATTAAGAACTAAATTCATTTCATCTTTTATTTGGTCAATGAATTCATGTGCATGAATTTTATGTTGTGAATTAGATACAACCATAAAATTATCACCCCCCATAAAAAATGACAACGATTTTTTATCTAAGAAAAAATCAGACATCTTTGAATATAATTTAAACATCAATGATGATGTTTCATAAGGAGATAGTGCCTTGCGTTTTGCTGTTAGACTGTCCACATCAATATGCATTATTGCAACATTGTGTTCCTCATTACCATTTAGTGTTCCATAAATATTCAACTCTTTATTTAGAAACTTCTCCTCTCTTTTTCCATTGTATGCTAATATGTTAGCATCAAATGGCGTATCGCCACAACCAATAGTCATTGAAACTTTAATTTCAAATAATTTACCTAGTTCCTTTTGAATAGCAATATGTTCATCTAATGTAATTCCATTTGTAATTGCAAAAAATTCATCTGATCTATTTTGAAATACTAAACCATTTTTTTCGGAAAATAATTTTTGAACATTCTGGTACAATGATGCTTGAAGTATCTGTAGTTCATGTTCCCTATCACTACCTAAAGTCAATGTCCATGGACCATAACCAGTAATTTTCATTATGGTGAGCTGTATCAATTACTTTATCCTCTTTATTTCACTAAGGATTTTTTGAACTGCATTTACTGCATTCTCTGAGACAGGTCTAATTCGTGCATATGCCTGTTTTTCACTCATTCCAGGACCTGATATTCCAAGAGTCACAGGTTTTTGATACTTAATTGATAATTTTGCAATATTTCTTGCTGTTGAATTTGCTATTACTTCATCATGTTTTGTTTGACCTTTGATGACTGCACCTAATGTTACAATACCATCAACATCTTTTTTTTGTAATAATTTATCGATGATTAACGGCATATCGAATATTCCTGGAACTTTGCATGTGTATTTTATATTTAATTTTAGTTCATTTGCTTTTTCAATTGCAACATTATGCATTCTTGATGTCACTTTCTCGTTAAATTCTGCAATGACAATGGCAATATTCAAAACTACTGCACCTTAGCAAATTCTAGTAATTCTTTTCCATCAATGAATGGAATTGCATTATCTTTTGCATATTGTTCTGCCTTTTCAACTGATAGAGCAGAATAAGTTTGTGCATCCATCATTTCACATATTGCTGTGACTGGTGATAATTTTGCAAGTTGTGCAAGATAAATTGACATTTCTGTATGTCCTTTTCTCTTAGCTAGTAATCCCTGAGATGCTATCAAAATAGGAACGTGTCCAGGTGTCTTAAATGATGATAGAAACATTGATTTTGGTTCATCAGAATTATACAATTCTGACATTTCTTTTATGGTTAAAGCTCTATCTCTGTCAGTAATTCCAGTGTATGTTTGCTTGTGATTAATGTAGATTGAAAATGTTGGGTGATCACCATATGGTGCAGTTCCCATAATCATTTTTTTAGAATCAGAATCAAAATTATCAGAATTAGATAAAATATCATGCATGTATTTCAGTTCTAATTTTTGTGCTAATGAATCATCTATTGCAAGACAGATTAGACCACCAGCATGTTGCCTCATTCGAGCAATATGTTCTGGAGTAATGAATTGTGCAGCAACTACAAGATCAATTTCATTTTCTCGTCCATTAGAATCATGTATCATAACAAACTCTCCTTGTTTTAGTGAAGAAAGTGCAGAATCAAAAGTCAATACAAAAAATCATTCCATAGATATTATAAAGTTTACTAGATTTTTTGTTATTACCAATTAATTGGTAAAAAATTACTGCCTAATTGAGAATGTATTTTCCTAAAACATCAGTCTCAATGTTTAGTTTATCACCAATTTTTTTTGTTTTAAAATTTGTAATTTTTACCGTATGCGGAATTAGACATACTGATGCTAGAGACTTTTTTGCGTCAACAACAGTAAGACTAATTCCATCTAATGCAATTGAACCTTTTTGAACAACATATTTTGCAAGATTTTTTGGAACTTTGAACCAAACTTTTACTTCTTTTGGTTTTTGTTCTATTTTAGTAATTGTTGCAACACCGTCAATATGACCTAAAACAAAATGTCCCTCTAATCTTTCTCCAACTTTAAGACTTCTTTCTACATTAATCAGACTGCCAACTCTCAAATTTCCAAGATCTGTTTTTTTTATTGTCTCGTCAATCATCTCAAATACACAATTATTTTTTGTAATCTTTGTGGCACTTAGGCAAACACCATTTAGAGCAACACTTTGCCCAATTTTCAAACCTTTAGAATTTCTACCAAGATCAACTAAAATTTTGACCGCACTTCTGTTTTTTGTATTTTTTTCAATTTTCTTTATTTTACCTGTTCCAGTAATTATTCCAGTAAACATTGCTACATTATATGGAATTGGTTATAAATAACATCCCATCAATGCTATGTTAGAATGGATAAGAGGAAAAAAACCACAGAAAAAAAACCTGATGCCAAGGAAGATGATCTCTTGGATGGAAAAACACTACATGATTTATACCGACACACTACAAAATTAATAAAATAATTATTTCAAATTTCAAGTAAGGCCTTTGCTCTCTTATAATGAACTTCATCAATCATTTTACCATCAACTACTGTTGCTCCTTTTCCTTTTTTTGTTGAACTGTTGTATGTTTTGACAACTAATTTTGCCCATCTAATTTCATTTTTATTTGGATGATAAATTTTATGAACTGTTTCGATTTGATCTGGATGAATAATACTTTTACCAACGTAGCCTAAACTACGACCAACATCACAGTCCTTTTTTAATCCAGATTTATCTTTGATGTCCTGCCAAATCCCATCTATTGCATATACACCAGCAGCAGATGTATCAACTGGAATTTTGTATCTTGCATATTTAGCACCTCGAGGATTTCCTTTTGTATATTCAATACCAACATCGTTTAACAAATCAAAAATTCCAAATACAAGTGCATCAATTCTTTTACTGCAAGAAGCAATCTCATAGCAATTTACAACTCCTAATGCTGATTCAATTGAAGGAATTATTCGTGTTCCAGAAATTTTATGTTTTTTTTCTAATGAAATTATTGTTTTTTCAATTTTTTTTAGTTCTTTTGCAGAATTTACCTTTGGAATTACTATTCCATCAATGCCTTTCTGCATGATTTCCTTTAGATCTGATTCAATCTTTCCTGATTCTGGGGAATTAGTTCTTGCGTAAATGTTTGCAGAATAATGTTTTCTTTGTTTTAATGCACTTTTTATCAATTTTCTGGCTTTTGCCTTTTCTTTATCTGGTACAGAGTCTTCAAGATCAAAACAAACAATATCAGATGAGATTGATTTTGCCTTTTCTAAAAATCTTGGATTATTTCCTGGAACAAAAACTAGACTACGAAAAAGATTTGTCATTAAATGACTATGCGCCCTCAGGCTTCATTAAGATTTTGCCAAACATACCTTTACCAGTTAGCATCTTTGTGTGAGCTTCTGCAGCTTGTTCAAATGTGTGAATAGAGTCAATTGCTGCTTTAATTTTGCCCTGACCCATCCAGTAAAGTCCTTGATCAAGTTCTGCCTTTGTTCCTTGTGTTGAACCGAGTATGTTTGTACCCTTGAAAAACACATGTCGCAAATCCATCTTTGCATCATAGCCTGTTGTTGCACCACATGAAACCAGTGTACCACCGAACTTTAGCATAGAGATTTGTTTGTTCCAGTGAGTTTGACCAATATGATCAAATGATAAATCAATTCCTGGTGCCTCACCTTTTGTTTTAGCAATTTCTTTTGAAATTTTGAAAACTTCCTTATTCCAATCTTCTTTTCTGTGATCTACTGCATAATCTGCGCCTAATTCAAGACATTTATCTAGTTTATCAGGACTAGCAGTTGCAATTACATCACAATTATATAATTTAGCAATCTGAATACCAAAGGAACCTACTCCAGAACCTCCACCCATTATTAGGACTGTTTGACCAGGTGTAATTTTTGCTCTACCAACAAGCATATGCCATGAAGTTAAAAGTGTCATTGATGCAGCTGCTGCATCTTCATAAGAAACTCCCTCAGGAATTTTTGAAACGTTAACTTCTGGAAGATGAATTTGTTCACAGTATGCTCCCCATAATGGACCAGTCTGGAATCCCCAGACTTGTCTTTTTACACAATCAAATTCACGTCCATCAGTACATGCACTACAAACTCTACATGCTAAGTTTGAATGTGAAACAACTCTATCTCCTTCTTTGAAACCTGTTACATCTTCACCTACTGCAATTACGTCACCTGCAACATCAGAACCTGAAACATGTGGTAGAGGAATTGCAATTGGAACGCCTCTCATTCCCCAAATATCATTATAGTTTAGTGCAGATGCCTTGTTTGTAAAAATAACCTCATCTGGTTTTGGTTTTGGGTCATCAATATCTTCAACCTTGAGGATTTTTGCATAATCATCATCAGGTGCATACTCACGATATACAACTGCTTTCATAATGATTTGACCCTTTTACCCCTAATTATATTTTCTTGAGATCAGATTCTGTTAATTTTAAAATCTTTCTTTGGTTGTTGTGCTGACAGTAGAATTTGTTTTAGCTGCTCATCAGTGATCTGACCTTGTGCTTTTCCTTGTGCTGCCAAACCAAGTAGATAATTCTCCACTAAATTTGCAAGTTCTGGTTTTACCATTTTGACATTGTTTAGACGAAGTCTGGCTTCCCCAGAAAGAATTTGTTTTAACAAAATATCCTTTTGTGCAGAAATCTGCTCTTCGTTTGGTTGATTATTATCTTCTTCAGAATTTGGATAGCTCATTACAAACACTAAGAGTAAATTTTCAATTTTGGTGTTTTTTGTATCATTTCGTTTAAAATTTCAGTTGACATTTTATCAAGTTTCTGCATTCCCTGACGCGAAAGTACTCTTCCTTTTTTCTCTACTTTTTCTACATATCCTAATTTTTCAAGACCATGTATAGCATTTCGGATTATTGCACCACTAGCATCTTTATGATGTCTTGCACCATAGTACATGTTTCTTTTCCCATCACCATACATTGTTCTAAGATCATTTACAGAGATAGGACCGTGAAGATAGATCTTTCTTAAAATTGATGCACATCTAGTATGCCACCAATCAGATTGTTGTGGTGGTTTATCTGCATGAGCACCAGTTTTGACAAAAAGTGACCAACTTGGAGCTGGTATATCCTCAGTCTTCAATACTTCTGCTAATTTACTTATCAAGACATTTGCTGGTACATCGTATACTTTAGCCATAAGATGAAAAACTTGATAATCGTCTTATAAATCATAGTTAGTTTTCATTTGATAAACAACATCCAGATAATGTAACTTGAAGAATATAATATCCATTAGGTGTGGATTCAAAAAAAAGAAAAGGGGGTTTAGTTTGAGTCTATACTACTATACTACGTCGATGTACACTGATACTGTATCAGATAATGCAGATGGATTATCTACGCTCTCCCATACAAAGACAGTTGCCTCGTATGTTCCTGCGTCTGAAGGTATCCATGACAATGCTGGGCTAAATGATTGTCCAGCGGCCAAAGAACCTGTAATCCATGCAAGTGAAACGGTTACACCGTCTCTATTCTGAACTTGTACCAAGTATGCGAATGACTGGTCATTGCCAGTACCGTTAGTCAAATCAGCTTCAATCTGTACCTGTTGATCAACTGATACCTCAGCTAGTGAGTTACCAAATGCGTCAACAACTCTT
>Ga0310344_10002651_pt1 | contig 13422 bp, 7 predicted proteins | sample HC15DNA20200_MG_FD_203801 | JGI IMG/M metagenome (GOLD analysis project Ga0310344, IMG submission 203801) | Marine microbial communities from station ALOHA, North Pacific Subtropical Gyre - HC15-DNA-20-200_MG | ecosystem: Environmental > Aquatic > Marine > Oceanic | place: Pacific Ocean: North... | reverse complement strand
ACACCAGAAGAAACACCAGAAGAAACACCAGAAGAAACACCAGAAGAAACACCAGAAGAAATAAAAGATTAAACAAAGTCTGAATCTTGACTACCATCCCGAATCTCATCGAAAATGCCGTAAAAAAATTTCAAGATCAGGAAGCTGTGGTGGATGAAAATTTAAGGTGGACTTTTAAGGAATACGGCGAACAGATAAATTCAGCTACCAAAGCTTTTATGAGCAAGGGTATTGAACCCGGAGATCGTGTAGCGATCTGGGCCCCAAACGCCGCAGAGTGGCCAGTAGCAGCTCTCGGAGCTCATTGTGCAGGTGCAGTCTTAGTTCCTATCAACACACGTTTCAAAGGTGAGGAAGCTGGTTACATATTAAATCGCACCTCAGCAAAAATTCTTTTCACCGTTACTGATTTCCTCGATACCAACTACGTAGATTTGTTGAATGGTGTGACTAGCCAACTTGATATAGAAGAAATAGTTGTCTTAAGAGGCTCAACTCCCAACAATTGCACAACATGGGAAGAATTTATTGCTAGTGGCACTTCAATAGATGAGATAGATCGACAAACTCGTTCTAATCAAGTCACCGATAATGACCTCTGCCACATCCTTTTTACTTCAGGTACAACAGGGAAACCAAAAGGTGCAATGCTTGAGCATGCGGCGGTATGTCGTTCGTATCAAACTTGGTGTGAAGTCATAGGCCTGACTTCGACCGACCGTTACTTAGTAGTAAACCCTTTTTTCCATACCTTCGGCCTTAACGCTGGAATTTTGGCTTGCCTCATGACAGGGGCCACTCTCATACCTCATCCTGTTTTCGACGTCCCATCAGTTATGAAACGGATACCTGAAGAAAAAATCACAATGTTGCCTGGAGCCCCAACTATCTATCAAACCATTCTTAATCATCCTGAATTAGAAAATTTTGATATGTCCAGCCTCCGGCTAGCAGTAACAGGAGCTGCAGCAATTCCTGTCGAAATGATCTATGGGATGAGGGAGAGACTCGGTTTCGAAACTGTTGTAACCGGATATGGCCTAACTGAAGCCTCAGGAATAGCAACCATGTGTCGACATGACGACGACCCTGAAATAATCGCCAAAACCTCTGGAAGGGCAATAGATGGAGTTGAAGTGCTTGTAGTGGACGAAAATGGATCAGAAACCCAAGCTGGAGAACCAGGTGAAGTGGTTATCCGTGGCTACAACATTATGAGGGGCTATTTAGATGATCCGGAACAAACCGCCGAAACTATCGACCAAGACGGATGGCTGCACACAGGCGATATAGGCATCATGGATTCAAATGGGTACTTAGATATCACAGACCGCAAAAAAGACATGATCATTACTGGTGGTTTCAATGTCTACCCAGCTGAAGTAGAAAACTCGCTAATGAGCCATCCTGAAATAGCCCAAATAGCCATCGTAGGTGCGCCTGATGAACGGCTGGGTGAAATAGCGGTTGCTTTCGTCGTGCCCGCTAAACAAACTGACCCCACGGAATCTGATCTAATTGACTGGGCTCGAGAACGCATCGCTAATTTCAAAGTTCCTAGGCGAGTAATCTTCGTGGAGAACTTACCCACCAATGCGAGTGGAAAAGTTCTCAAGTTTGAGTTGCGCGAAAGTATTAACAGCTCAAAACAAGTCGACTAGACATACGTGCCGATCCACTATCCTTAAACGGTAAAACAGGTAATCTCTTAAAGAACAACTATGACCAAAGAACGACCGTATCCCGATGTCGGGAAAGCTGATTTTCCAAATCTAGAAGAAGCAGTTCTAGACAGATGGAAGAAAGACAGTACATTTCAAACTTCTGTCGACGATAAACCCGAAGAGGCAGAATTCGTATTCTACGATGGTCCACCTTTCGCTAACGGCCTTCCACATCATGGCCATCTACTAACCGGCTACGTGAAGGACGTAGTTCCTAGATTCCAAACAATGAAAGGTAAAAAAGTAGAAAGACGATTTGGATGGGACTGTCATGGCTTACCCGCAGAAATGGAAGTCGAAAAAGAACTTAAGGTTTCCGGACGAAGTGAAATTACTAAATATGGCATAGATAAATTCAATGAGCGCTGTGAAGAATCAGTTCTTCGTTTCACAGAAGAATGGGAAAAAACTGTGACCAGGCAAGCTAGATGGGTTGATTTTGAAAATGACTACAAGACTATGGATCCTTCTTATATGGAATCAGTCATGTGGGCTTTCAAACAGCTATGGGAAAAAGATTTAATTTACGAAGCATTTCGGGTGATGCCATACTCATGGGGAGCGGAAACACCACTTTCAAATTTCGAAATCAGACTTGATGATGCCACGCGACCAAGACAAGACCCTGCCGTAACAGTAGCTTTCGATCTGGAAGCTAAAGAAAACGAATCCGAAAAAGTTCGCTTACTGGCTTGGACAACGACCCCTTGGACTCTCCCTTCTAATCTTGCCTTAGCTGTCGGAACAGAAATCGAATACTCAAAAAGAAAAGACTCCGATGGAACAACCTGGATTATCGCTAAAAATGCTCTAAGCCGTTACGAAGAACAACTTGGAGACATGGAAGATCTTGGCGTCGTTAAAGGTTCTGAGCTCATTGGCAAAAGCTACAAGCCTTTATTTGATTTCTTCGAGTATCGAACTGATGCATTTAAAGTTCTACAAGCTGATTGGATAGACGACCAAGAAGGCACGGGAATAGTGCATATGGCACCCGGTTTTGGTGAAGACGATCAAATAGTATGTGAAGCTAACGATATTCCTATAGGCGATGTAGTACCTGTAGACGATAAAGGGTGTTACACAGAAGAAGTAAAGACCTGGGCGGGAATGAATGTCTTTGATGCCAATTCAGAAATTATTTCTACCTTAAAAAGTAACGGGCAATTGATCCGCCATGACAGCTATGAACACAACTATCCGCACTGTTGGAGAACAGATACACCAATAATTTATAAAGCAATTTCTTCTTGGTATGTAAAAGTAACCGACCTGACCGAACAACTTCTTGCTAATAACCAGGCAATCAATTGGATCCCAGGACATGTCCAAAATGGAAGATTCGGAATGTGGCTAGAAGGAGCGCGTGACTGGTCAATTAGCAGAAATAGATTCTGGGGTTCTCCGATCCCTGTATGGAAAAGTGACGATTCTGACTATCCCAGGATTGATGTTTATGGAAGCATCGAAGAAATAGAAAAAGATTTTGGTGTAAAACCAGATAACCTCCACAGGCCTTTCATCGATCAACTCACAAGACCTAACCCTGACGATCCAACTGGCAAGTCTTTAATGCGCCGCGTGCCAGAAGTTCTGGATTGCTGGTTTGAATCCGGATCAATGCCTTTTGCTCAGGTTCACTACCCATTTGAGAACAAGGATTGGTTCGATGATCATTTTCCTGCTGATTTCATTGTCGAATACATAAATCAAACAAGAGGCTGGTTCTACACTCTGCATGTTCTAGCAACAGCTTTGTTTGATAGACCTGCTTTTCAGAATGTGATCTGCCATGGAATTCTTTTAGCAGAGGACGGAGCAAAGCTTTCAAAAAAACTAAGAAATTACACAGAACCCAATGAAATTTTTGTCAAACAAGGATCAGATGCTCTTCGTTGGTACTTAATGTCAGCAAATATTGTAAGAGGTGGGGATTCACGCATAAGCGATATTGGAATAGATGATGTAGTGCGCCACGTCCTATTGCCTATCTGGAATGCCTACAGTTTTTTTACCCTCTACGCGAATGTTGATGGATATCGAGCGGAATTTAGAACAGAGTCTGAGCACTTATTAGATCGCTACCTTCTAGCTAAAACTCGACAACTAGTTGAATCTGTCGACAGCAAAATGGAATCATATGACCTGCCAGGGGCAACCGAATCAATTCAAGGGTTCATAGATGCACTAAACAATTGGTATATAAGACGCAGCCGAGACAGATTTTGGGAAAAAAGCACAAAAGAAAACGAAAATCAAAAGAAGGATGCCTACGACACTCTTTACACGGTTCTTAAAATTTTTTCTCAAGTATCGGCGCCATTCTTACCAATGATCATGGAGGAGATTCATACCGGCTTGACTGGGGAACCGAGTGTTCATTTAACCGATTGGCCGAACCCTGAAATCCTTCCTGAAGATAAAACCTTAGTAGCTAATATGGACCGTATTCGTGACGCAGCATCTACAGCTCTGCGGCTTAGAGAAGATGAAGGAATTCGTGTTCGGTTACCTTTATCATCAATGGTCATAGCAGGACCTGGAAGCAATTCATTAAACGACTTCCTTGAATTGCTCACAGACGAGGTGAACGTGAAAACAATAGAACTCACCGAAGATTTGGATAAGTACGCAACATATAATTTGCAACCCAACGGTTCTTTACTGGGACCCAGATTAGGCAAAGAGGTTCAGTCAGTTTTTGTGGCAGCTAAGAATGGAAACTGGGTACTAAATAGCGATGGAACAGCAAAAGTAGCTGATGTTTTACTAAGCGAGGAAGAGTTCGAATTAGGACTCCAACCCCATGAAGGAATTACTGCAGCGACTCTGAATTCAGGAGACGCGATAATAGTTTTAGACACTGAAATCACTGAAGATCTCGCTAAAGAGGGAATCGCTAGAGATGTAATCAGACAAGTTCAACAAGCTAGACGGGACGCAGAGCTAGTGGTGACTGATCGAATCCAAATTTGGCTTGATGGTGGAGAAACAATCCTCGAAGGTGTTAAAACTTTCGAGGAATACGTTGCTAGTCAAATTCTGGCAACAGAAATCATGTATGGAAGAACCGAAAACCCCGAAGCCTCAACTACTCAAGTTGAAATTGAAAACAACGATCTGACTTTTTCGATAGTCGTATCTCAATAAGCGTTACAAGAAATATTTTCCTTCTTAAAAAAATATTTATAATCTATTGACAAACGTGTAATTACATGTGTGAAATATAAACCTTAGCGAAATCGCGGATCTCACCACTCATAACGAGCCACGGTTGGGCGAACGAAGTCGCTAAGAAGGGGAAACGGAAGGGAATTATAAATATGGCGCTCGCAGAGGACCGCCTAGATCTAGAGGACACAGAACAAATACAAGAACCGGAATTCGGTTCAGCTATGAAAGTCAAAAAGAGAAACGGCGACTTTGAACCAGTTGACGTTAACAAAATTGTTCGTGCGGTGGAGCGTTGCAGTGCTGGCCTAAATGGAGTTGATCCAATGCGCGTGGCAACACGAACTATCTCTGGTCTAAGGGACGGAGCCACCACAGAAGAACTAGATGAACTCTCAATTCGAACTGCTGCAGGATTTATAGTTGAAGAACCTAACTACTCACGATTGGCTGGCAGACTCCTTTCAACTGTTATTGATAAAGAAGTAAGAAACCAATCAATTCATTCTTTTTCTCAATCGATAAATATTGGTTTCGAATTAGGTCTGATACACGAATCAGTATCTGACTTTGTTTCTACTAACGCACGAAAATTTGATGACACGATTGAAAACGAGCGTGACCATCTATTTGAGTTCTTTGGATTAAGAACTGTCTACGATCGATACCTTCTGAGACACCCAGACAACCGGTTCGTAATAGAGACACCACAGTATTTCTTTCTACGTGTTGCTTGTGGACTGTCGAATAATTCAGAAGAGGCAATTCGTTTCTATAAATTAATCTCTTCTCTAGAATACCTTCCATCTAGCCCTACTCTTTTTAACTCTGGTACAACTCACCCGCAAATGTCGAGTTGCTATCTTCTGGATTCGCCAGAAGACAGCCTTGAAGGTATTTACAAGAGATATACAGATATAGCTCAGCTTTCTAAGTTCGCTGGTGGAATTGGGGTGGCTTGGCACAGAGTTAGAGCACAGGGATCCTTAATAAAAGGCACAAATGGTCTTTCAAATGGAATAATACCTTGGCTTAAAACTCTAGATAGCTCTGTTTCAGCTGTTAACCAAGGTGGCAGGAGAAAAGGAGCTGCATGCGTTTATCTGGAAACTTGGCACGCAGACATAGAGGAATTCCTTGAGCTTCGTGACAACACAGGAGATCATCTAAGACGAACACATCATTTAAATTTAGCCAATTGGGTGCCTGATCTCTTTATGGAAAGAGTCGAAAAGGACTGGCAATGGTCTCTTTTCGATCCTAAAGAAGTGCCTCACTTAACAGACTTGTATGGATCGGACTTTTCTACTGCTTACACCAAAGCTGAGGAAGAGGGTCTCTACGTTAAACAGATACCTGCTAGAGAGCTCTACAGCAAAATGATGCGCACCCTTGCACAAACCGGAAATGGCTGGATGACATTCAAAGATGCTTCTAACACTAAATGCAACCAAACCGGCGAAGGTAACCAAGTTGTGCACCTATCAAATCTTTGCACAGAGATTTTAGAAGTAACGAGTCAAGATGAAACCGCTGTATGCAACTTAGGTTCGGTCAATCTCGGTGCTTTGGTAAAAAATGATTCCTTCGACTTTGACCATCTTGGCGAAATAATCCGAACAGCTGTCCCATTCTTAGATCGAGTAATAGACATAAACTTCTACCCGACACAAGAAGCAGACAACTCAAATAACGCCTGGAGACCAGTAGGCCTTGGGTTAATGGGACTTCAAGACGCTTTCTTCAAAATGGGCTTACCTTTCGACGACCCTAAAGCACGTGAACTGTCGAAAAAAATCTCGGAAGAAATCTATTTCAATGCTCTTTGGGCATCAACTGAACTGGCGGAAGCATCAGGACCTCACCCCAATTTTGACAAAACACGTGCAGCCTCAGGTGATCTTCAATTCGATCTATGGGGTGTAGAACCAAGTAATCCGGAACGTTGGGAGAGCCTAAGGAAAAGGATTTCCAAGCATGGACTTCGCAACTCTTTAATGATTGCTATTGCTCCAACTGCAACAATTGGCTCAATTGCAGGATGCTACGAATGTATAGAACCACAAGTATCAAACCTGTTTAAAAGAGAAACACTCTCTGGTGAATTTCTTCAAATTAATCGATACCTGGTTTCCGAACTGCAAAAAAGATCCCTTTGGACTGAAAGTATGATTAATGCCCTGAAACAATCAGAAGGTTCTATTCAAGAAATTGAAGGAATGCCAGATGATCTGAAAGAAATTTATAGAACTGCTTGGGAAATACCTATGAGATCCTTGATTGATATGGGAGCTGAAAGAGGTGCCTTTATTGACCAAAGCCAGTCCCTCAATCTATTTATGGAATCCCCAACTATAGGAAAACTTAGCTCCATGTACATGCACGCTTGGAAATCTGGTTTGAAAACAACCTATTACTTGAGGTCCAGACCTGCTACCAAGATTAATAAAACGACTGTAAACAACGACGATGCTACAGAATCCTCTGTAACAACTTTTACTGATGCTGAAGCGATCGCTTGTTCTCTAGAAAACCCAGAGACTTGTGAGGCATGCGAATAATGGCACTTTCTGAAGTTTTTCCTGAACCTTCTAGCGATCTAGCAGATCAACCAGATCTCACCTCAATAACAAGACCCAGCAATATTTTAGACCCAGGCTTCGATTTAACGCTTAGACCCATGCGTTACCCGTATTTTTACGAAATGTACCAAGACGCCATCAAAAACACATGGACAGTGGATGAAATTGATTTTTCCACTGACCTTACGGATCTACGCAGCGGAAAAATGGATTCCGCTCACATACACCTTGTCAAAAGACTCGTAGCTTTTTTCGCCACTGGTGATTCCATAGTCGCTAACAATTTGGTGCTTAACCTTTATAAGCACATAAATGCGCCAGAAGCACGAATGTATCTTTCTCGTCAACTTTATGAAGAAGCACTACATGTCCAGTTCTATCTGACACTTCTGGATAATTACATACCAGATCAAGACGAGAGAGAAGAAGCTTTTGCGGCAATCCACAATATTCCTTCAATCCGCAAAAAGGCTGATTTCTGTTTCAAATGGATGGGTTCAGTTGATGATCTAGATGAACTTGACACAGATGAAAAACGTAAAGCATTTCTAATGAACCTGATTTGTTTTGCTTCTTGCATAGAGGGCTTATTCTTCTTTGGAGCTTTTGCTTACGTTTACTTTTTACGTGATCAAGGACTTCTTGATGGATTAGCTGCCGGTACAAATTGGGTTTTCAGAGATGAAAGTTGTCATATGAACTTTGCACTTGCAGTTGTCGACACAGTTAGAGAAGAACAACCAGAGCTGTTTGATGAAAGTTTTAAAAGTCAGATAACTACGATGATAGAAGAGGCTGTGGACTGTGAATATCAATTTGCAGAAGACCTCTTAGGGGGCCAAGGCGTTAACGGCATGTCACCGGCTGACACCCTTGAATACCTGAGATATGTAGCAGACCAACGTCTGGCAAGGCTCGGAATAGAACCTATATACGGCTCAAAAAATCCTTTTGGGTTTATGGAACTTCAAGACGTCGCTGAGTTAACAAACTTTTTCGAAAAGACAGTAACTGCCTACCAAACCGGTGTTGAAGGTGAGTTCTCCATGAACGAAGACTTCTAGTAGCGTCCCTCCCCCTCCGATTCCCCAATCGGACGTAGATAAGACCCCCTTCTAGGGGGTCTTATCTGATTTCATAAGAGAATTTGAACGGTATTTAATTGCCGCGGCTCCAGCTCCTAGAAAAATAGCGACTCCAATAAATGAACTTATTACTAGCAGAGAATTCGAATCCTCTACATCTGTCCTGTCTTTAATGTTTTTTTCCTCTACCTTTTCAGCGGAGAGTTTTAGCGTGCTTGTAGTAGTTGCTATTCTCTCTGGAACTGATTGAGGGGTGGCCTCATTAGTCATATCTACTGACACGTCTTGTTGCAAAGTTGTAGTAGGAGCATCTATAGGAATCGTGCTTGAAGTATCGGAAATTTTCACAGTCCGAAAAGGACCAGAAATTTCATAAGTTATACCTGTGCGGCTCCCGTAAGAACCAACACCCCAATTGATAGCTGGAATGACATCACGAACTAAGCGGTTGCCTTCGGCTCTCTGAGAACTTATATAGAGACGCTTTCTAAACGGATCAAAACATGGGCCTGTTAATGCAGAAAAATCATGTTGTGAGCCGGAAACTCTGCAAAAAGGCTCAACAGAACCTTCAGGAGTGATTACGACCAATTCCATATTGCCGTTGGTCTCAGCTACAAAAACATCACCTGTTAGTGGGTCAACTGTTAGATCATCTATACCAGTAAGGGGTTGTCTTCCATTTTCTCCATCCCAAATGACCTCATACCGGTTAGACGAAAGATTTATGGAATGAACTCTATTGTCTAATCTGGTTGAAAAATATACGGAATCTTTTTCATACCAGCATCCCATACCTCCCGCCATTAATTTACCTTCGTTAACTTTTTCCCTATTTGGAATAGTTGCATCCAAATGATTTGTGATTTCAATCCATTGAACAGATCCGTCACTTTCGACTTTCAAGGCCTCCAAAAACCCATCTTTCAAATTGGGCCATTGGTGAGGTACGTATCGGTAAAAAAGTCCTCTTCGGTGATTTTCAGTCATATAGAGACACTTTCGTTCTTTGTCTATGGCTATGTCACCATGGTTTCTTGGCCCGACTCCTTGAAGTTCTATAGGAAGATCAATACCATTTGGATCACACTCCCAAACCTTTCCTTGGTTAAATAGATCTGATTCACATGACAACCATGTCCCCCAGGGGGTCGCACAACCTCCTGCGTTTGAATGACTCCAAGCTAAGATCGGATGAGCATCAATAATCGAACCAGAACCATCAAAATGGATCGAGGAAGCACCTCCCCACGTCTCATCAGATGTCAGGTAGTTGCTTACTTCGCTATTAGAAATAAAGAACCATCCTCCACTCCCATCAGGGATGCTCCCTGCACCAGAAGGAAACAGATGCCACTGGTAATCGGTTCCTTCTACTTGATCGCCACCAATAGCTATAACTTTTGATTTGAACCCTTCGGGAAGGATGAATCCATTTTCATCAGGTTCTCTGTCTTTAATTGACCCGTATGGTCCAACCCCAGATGCTGCTTCTAACAATTCGCCTTCTAGAAGCAATCCGACACCAGCTAGTCCAGCAATACTACTTTTTAAAAACGAGCGTCGGTCCATTTCATCTCCTGAACAAAGCTAAACCGACCTTACTTAACTAATAGTTACTCAGCGGGGTTTTCTTCTTTTGCTGACCTTCGACGGACTGCTACAACTACTGCGATCACGGCAGCGACTCCTGCTGATACTCCGCCTATAAGTCCCCCATTGCTTCCCTTGTCATCTTTTGCAGGGGCTGCTGCTTCTACTGCTCTTGTCAAAGTGGTAGTTGGCGCTGCAGTGGTCGTAGTCGGCGCTGCAGTGGTCGTAGTTGGCGCTGCAGTAGTCGTAGTCGGCGCTGCAGTAGTCGTAGTCGGCGCTGCAGTAGTCGTAGTCGGCGCTGCAGTAGTCGTAGTAGTTGGAGGTGGTGGAACAAACCTTCCTCTAAATGGCCCCGAAATCTCGTATGTGACTCCGGCATTGTAGTGATCGCCATCGGCATATGCAGGAACAACTTCAATAGCCTGTTTGTTTGATGGGCCTCTTTGCGAACTGAAATAAAGGCGATCTCTATTTGGGTTGAAGCACGGTCCTGTCATTTCGGACCCTTCGTGTGCTAGGTCGGCAAGACGACAAAATGGTGCGACTTCTCCTTCAGGGCTTATAACCACAAGTTCCATATTCCCACCGTCTTCAGCTACAAATAGATCACCTGAGCCTTCTTCCACAGTGACGTTGTCAACTCCAGTTAACGGTTGCCTGTCATCGATACCATCCCAAATCAATTCATATCTCTGATTCCTAAGATCAACACTGTGGATTCGGTTATTACCTTTTGTAGCAAACCAAATCCATCCATTGTGGTACCAAATTCCTTCACCTCCATCTGTGATAAAGGCCCCAGGAATTTGTTCTTCAGTGGGAACAGAAGCACCAGAAGGATCATCTATTCTTTCCCATGTAACATTTTCGCCGTCTGATACAAGCATGGCTTCTAGAATTCCACTGGAAAGATCCGGATATGTATCCGGAGTGAACCTGTAAAGTAAACCATTATTTTTGTCCTGAGTTAGATACAACTTTTCATCTACTGGATCGACGGCGACAGCCTCATGGGCAAAATACCCCATCGCATCTCTAGCAATTGCAGGATTTTTTCCAGTCGGATCACATTCCCAGACTTTGCCCCATAACGGAGGGAAAAACCCTTCTTCACATGAAAGCCACGTACCCCAAGGAGTTGGACCGCCGGCGCAGTTGGAATGACTACCTTCCAAAATTGGGAAGGCGTCAATTATTTCAGCGTCTTTATTGAAATGTATGGAAGAGACTCCTCCATGTCCTTCAAAACCTGTCATAAAATTAAAGACTTCACTGTTGCATGCGTAGTACCATCCACCATCTCCGTCAGGGAAAGTCGATGCACCATCTGGAAAGATGTGCCATTGATGAGATGTGTTTGGAACCAAATCTCCAGAAGTGGCGATAATTCTAGAAGTGAAACCTTCTGGAAGAATTATTCCATTGGCATCTGGTTGAATTCCTTCTAGCGAGCCATAAGGTCCAACTCCCGGCTCTGCGGCAGACACAGCAGCCATATCTAAAGTCGAAATCATCCCAACTCCTGCTGCACCTATTAGTCCATTTCTTAAGAACTGTCTACGATCCATGGTACGAACACTAACGCTCAATCTCATTTCAAAGAAATTGGACTCTTCTATTTTGAGTGATTAGTTTTTTCGGAATATCTCAAGCAATCTTTCAGCTGCAGCTGTAGCGCTGATTTTCCCCTCTAGGACTGTCTTTTCTAATTGCGGAACTTGTTCAGTTACAGAAGGATGATCATGCAAATCTGAAGATAAACGCTCTTCTACTATTGACCACATCCACTTCAGTTTTTGGATTTTTCTACGTTCTGCCCACTCCCCACTATTTTCAAGAATTTTTTTATGATCTTTAATTTTCTCCCATACTTCATCAAGACCTTCTCCTGTTAATGAACTGCAGTTAACTACTGGAGGCATCCAGTTGGAAGTCGCTGGTTGTGTGAGCCTAAGAGCTGAAATGTAATCCTTGGCTGCTTCAAAAGCTTTGGATTGATTTTCACCATCCGTTTTATTAACAGCAATCATGTCAGCCAGTTCCAAAACTCCCTTTTTGATTCCTTGTAGTTCATCTCCTGCTCCAGGAAGCATCAAAACCAAAAAAATGTCTACCATTTCAGCTACGACAGTTTCTGATTGACCTATACCAACTGTCTCCACCATTACTATGTCGTAACCTGCAGACTCAAGCAGAGCCATGGATTCCCTTGTTGTTCTAGTTACACCGCCTAAAGTTCCTGAACTGGGTGAGGGTCTCACAAAAGCATTGGGATCATTCGCTAAACGAGTCATTCTAGTTTTATCGCCTAAAATGCTTCCACCACTAACAGTACTAGTCGGGTCGACAGCTAAAACTGCCACTTTATGTCCGGATTCTATAAGTTTGCTTCCCATCGCTTCGATAAATGTGCTTTTACCGACGCCGGGGACACCAGTAATTCCTATTCGGTGGGCTTCACCGGTTTTTGAAGAAATCTGAGCTAAGAGACTTTCAACTACTTCTCGATCATCTGATCTGCTGGACTCAACTAAAGTAAGAGCCTTTCCAAGAGATGTTCGATCTCCCTGTAAAACCCCTTTAACCAGTTCGTCTAGATCAACCTTCACGACAATTTCTCTAAAAGTTCAAGAGCGGCTTCAGCAATAACTGTTCCAGAAGGGAACACCGCTGCAACTCCAGCGTTTTCAAGTGCGTCAAAATCATCTGGAGGTATCACTCCCCCTACAACAATAGAGATGTCTCCGCGTCCTAAAGATTCAAGTTCTTCTTTCAACTGTGGAACCAGAGTTAAGTGGCCTGCGGCTAAAGAACTTACACCTACAACATGCACGTCATTTTCAACTGCCTGCATCGCAGTCTCAGAAGGTGTTGCAAACAAGGGTCCTATATCAACATCAAAACCTAAATCTGCGAAAGCAGTGGCTATTACTTTTTGGCCACGGTCATGACCATCCTGTCCAATTTTTGCAACAAGAATCCTAGGACGTCTTCCAGAGTCAGTTTCAAACTTGTCAGCGCGATCTCTAACAGTCTGAACGGCTTCATTGTCACCTACTTCACTGCTAAATACTCCTGAAATTGTTCTTACCTCCGCTCTATGGCGTCCAAAAATCTTTTCAAGCGCATCGCTTATTTCCCCGACCGTAGCTCGCGCTCGTGCAGCTTTCACCGATGCAGCTAATAAGTTTTGATTTTTTTCCGCAGCTTTTGTCAACTCTTCAAGAGCGATCTGACACTGTTTTTGATCACGTGTGGCTTTCAGTT
>Ga0310344_10002650_pt1 | contig 13422 bp, 12 predicted proteins | sample HC15DNA20200_MG_FD_203801 | JGI IMG/M metagenome (GOLD analysis project Ga0310344, IMG submission 203801) | Marine microbial communities from station ALOHA, North Pacific Subtropical Gyre - HC15-DNA-20-200_MG | ecosystem: Environmental > Aquatic > Marine > Oceanic | place: Pacific Ocean: North... | reverse complement strand
GTGCTGTTGTTCTCGAAGTTCATCACTGCGACGCGGACCTGCGCTTCGGCCCGAGACACTCCCAGTACATACAGTGCCGCCAACGCGATCAGCACGACCATGTGGCGTCGATATCCTCTTGTCATCTCACCCTCCGTAGCATCGTGCACTATGATGACGGCAGGCGTCGGTAAATGTCACCTCGGTCGACGCCAACCGAGCTCCAACCTCGGCACATTCGTCAGATGTGACTGCCCCTCATCTCATGTCGGTCCACTTCTGACGGACGGCGCAATCGGGCCACGGCCATGGAAGATTTATCTGGAAGAGACTTCGGTGCTTATCGGATCGTTGGCCCCCTCGGTAGCGGGGGTATGGCCGCGGTTTATCGCGCCTATCAACCGGCCGTCGACCGCGAGGTTGCGCTCAAGATCCTGCCGCGGCATCTAGCCCAGGACCCGGAGTTCGTCGCACGGTTTAAACAGGAAGCACAGGTGCTCGCACGCCTCCAGCACCCACACATCCTGCCGGTGCACGATTTCGGTGAGGCGGACGGCTTCACTTTTATCGTGATGCCGTTCATCGAGACCGGCACCCTCGCTAACCGGCTCACCGGCGCGCCGCTCTCATTCGCCGACATCCGTCCGGTAATTACGCAGGTCGGCGACGCGCTCGACTGTGCCCATGCACAGGGCCTTGTGCACCGCGATGTCAAACCGAGCAACATCCTGATCGACAGCCGCGGCAACTGCCTACTGGCCGACTTCGGGATCGCCAAGATCCTCGAAGGAGCGGACACGCTGACCGCGACCGGTGGGCTTGTGGGAACACCGAAGTACATGGCGCCCGAACAGGGCCTGGGCCAAGAAGTCGACCGTCGCAGCGACATCTACTCGCTGGGTGTCATCCTCTACGAGATGGCCACCGGGCGAGTGCCGTTCGACGCCGAGACGCCAGTCGCGGTGGTGGTGAAACACATCCACGACCCGTTGCCACTTCCCCGTCAGGTGAATCCGGCACTGGAAGAACCGCTGCAGCAAGTGATCTTTCAGGCCATGGCCAAAACTCCGGCAGAACGATTTGCCACCGCCGGCGTCATGGTTGACGCAATTAGCGCCCTCACACTCCCCGACGCCGTGCCGGCCGTAGCGCCACCGACTCCTTCCCACCCGATCACGCCTGACGCGCTCGACGGGCCAACCGAGCCGATGACGGCACCCGAAGTCGAGATGAAGGTGTCCCCCCCGCCGGATCCCGAGCCTAAGGGACGAGGATGGGAGATCGCGCTCGGCGCAGCGGCAGTCGCGCTGCTGCTGGTGGTGATCTGGCTCAATAGCGGCGACCCGGACACGCCGGGAGCGCCAGCGAACCCCGCAGAGACGTCCGTCACGCTCGACGTCAACGAGACACCGCCACCAACGGCACCCGCGGAAGACCCGCCACTATTGCCTAGCCAAGCGACAGTGAACGAGACCCCCTCCGCCGACGCGGGCACTATCGAGCCCTCTCCAGCGGCGTCATCGCCCGCCTCCTCGCCGCCTCCAACTGCGGCACCGTCGCCCCCGCCAACGGCGGGCACACCAGAGCCGACCGAAACAGACACGTCCGAGCGACTGCGCCCGGATCCGCAGATATCCCGAGAGCGGGTCCGGCAGGCAATGGACTCCCTACGTCCTTCTGGCGCAGCGCGAGGCCGAGGCGGTTTCGTGCCGAACAACAGAGAACGCGACCTTCGCCGCGGGCGACCGAACGACCCGTTTCCCTCGAGCGGCACCGGTACCTTCCTGGACCGGCGGGTGGGCGCACGATGGACCGCCGCGAGCGAGCCTGGGCAGGGCTTCGACGGATTGCTCTGGGTCGACGCCAACGCCTACTGCAACAACCTCGCGCTGGCCAGGCGCTCCGACTGGCGGCTGCCGACACGCCCCGAGTTGAACTCCCTGCTCGAACGCCTCGACCCGGAGCGCTATCCCTGGGGACTCACCCTGTGGAGCGCCGACCGCGCCGCCGGTGACCCGAACCGGCTATGGGTCACCAACTCGCCACTATTCGCCCCAGAGTGGTCCAACGCCGTGCGGGATGATTCGGGCCGGCGGCTGACCCACCACGCCGTGTGCGTGAGCGGACCGTGAGCCGTGGTCTCTGGTACGGCGTGGCCGCCCAAATGGTCTGGGGGCTGTCGCCGCTCTACTGGAGGCAACTCGCCGAGATTCCACCGCCCGTCCTGATCGCCCACCGCATCGTCTGGTCTCTGGTGACCCTCATCGTTCTGCTGCTAGCAACGCGTTCGCTGCCCTCGCGCGCACAGGTGCTGCAGGCAACGACGGTACAGACCTACCCGCTGGCCAGCATCCTGATCGCCATCAACTGGTTGACCTACGTGTGGGCGGTGACCGCGGGCCACATCATCGAGGCGAGCCTGGGCTACTTCGTCACGCCGCTAGTCAGTGTGGCCCTCGGCGTGCTGGTGCTGGGCGAGCGCTTACGACCGGCGCAATGGACGGCAGTCGGCATCGCAACTACCGGCCTGGCGCTGCTGACGTGGTTTACCGGCGCCCTGCCGTGGATTGCGCTCGTGTTGGCGAGCAGCTTCGGCGTGTACGGGCTACTTAAGAAGCAGGGCCCCCTCGGCGCCCTGGGCGGGCTGTCGATCGAGACCGGCCTCCTCTGCATCCCGGCGGCGACCGTGATTGCCTGGGGCGGCCTGGGAGATGCGTCGGCGCTGCAAACAGGCTGGGTCGGACTGCTGTTGCTGGGGACGACCGGCGTGATGACCGTGCTGCCGCTCGCGCTGTTCACCGCCAGCGTGCGACGGATCCCGCTGGCTTACGCGGGCCTGACCCAGTATCTGGCGCCGAGCCTGCAGTTTCTGCTTGGGGTGCTTGTCTACAAGGAACCGTTCGGCGCCGCACAGATCGGCGGCTACGCCCTCGTCTGGACGGCCGTGCTCGTCTTCGCCAGCGAGGGCCTCCTGGCTCGGCGGCTAAACGCGACGACGGGTGACATTAAGGCGCGACTTCCGCATCGACCAGTCGCGCGATCGCCGCTAGCGTCGTCTGAGCTGCATTCAGACCCAGCCGGAAGTCGTCGTCGGTAAAGGTGACATACAGGTCGGTCGGCTGGTGCCAGTGCGGATCCCAACCCGCCCCGATATGCATCCCCCGCTCGTTCTCCCGCAGGCTGATCGCTGGCGTGACGTTCATGAAGGGCGTCGAGTCCGTGTTGGTCATGTGCGGCCCGACCGCGGCGGGATAGTCGGTGGCATACATGTCGTTGGCGGCCTTGAAAACGAACGCCAGATCCCGCGAGGCCTCGGCCAACTCGGAATTCTCTTGAAACTCGATATTGACGTCCGCCTCGGGACGCTGATCACGGCTAACTTCCCCATCCGGCCCCGGCGCCCCATGGTCGAACAGCATCATGTCGTGCTGGATCATGCCTAGCCAGCGCGGCTCGGGATAACGCCCCGACCCGGGTGGATCTTCCAACCCTTGTCGTTCCCGCCGCTGCTCGACGTAGGCGCGACTCCCATTCAACCCGGTCTCCTCGTTGTTCCAGAGGGCAAAACGAACCGAACGGGTGGTCTGTACGTCGGGGGCACTAAAGATACGGGCCAGTTCCATGACGATGGCGGTGCCAGAACCGTCATCGTTGGCGGCCTCGCCGAACCCGTGCCCGTCCATGTGCGCACCGATGATGTACATCTCGTCCGGATTCGTCGTCCCGACCTTGGTGCAGTAGACCTCCGACCGTGGCCCGTTCGTCGGTTCCTCCCGGTTGAGTTCGCGGAGCCGCTCATCCGGCTGCCTCATTGGGTCACGCACCACGCCGGTCCGCCGCCGGAAGCCGAAGATCGAACTCCCGCCAGGCCCGGACCCGTTGCGTCCTACACGTCCACCGGTCGGTGTCGGCTCGGTCGGGTTGAGCGGCGGACGGGCCCCGGACGGACGACGCCCGCTGGGGCGACGCGGCGCCGGCTCGTAGGTGTAGTGGAGCCGTTCGGTCGAACATCCGACGTCTGCGAGCCACGCTTCGATCCAGTCCACGGCATCCCGGTTCCGCTGGGTACCCTGGCGGCGATCGCCGAACCGAGTCAATTCCTTGATGGTGGCCTTGTAGCGCTCGAGATCGAGGCGGGCCACGAGGGCTTGCACGGTCGGGTCCGGCTCAGTGCGACCCTGCGCCCGACCTTGAGGTGTCGACAACCCCACCAGTGCGGCAGTGGTCACCAACAGCATCGCCCTAAGCAATGTCATCGGATTCTCCATCGGCCAGACCGCACCGGCGAGAAGTCCGGCCTGACGGCGTGTGGTCTAGGCGATACCCGCTCCCAACACACCTACGTAAACCGAGTACAGCGATTGGCTTGCCGTCATAAACAACCGGTTGCGGCGGGTGCCGCCAAAGCAGACGTTGGCGCACCGCTCGGGAAGCCGGATGGCACCGATCATGTCGCCGTCCGGGGCAGTCACGATGACCCCATTTCCGGCGCCGGCCCAGACATTGCCGTCCACATCGCACCGGATCCCGTCAGCCGCGATCAACTGGTCGGTGCCGGGGGCGCGAAGCTCGGCATGCCGGCGGCCGTTGCGCAGCCGCGGGCCGTCGACGTCGAAGACCCGAATCTCACGGCCGGAGCCGGTGTCGGCGACATACAGCCGACTGTAGTCTGGCGAAAAGCAGAGGCCGTTCGGCCCGCCTGGTTCATCGGTAACCAGCACCGCCACTCCACTCTGCGGATCCACACGATATACCGCGGGCGGCGTCTCCGACTCGGCCCGAAACCCCTCGTAATCGCCCCGGATACCGTAGGGCGGATCAGTGAACCAGATGCTCCCGTCAGGGTGCACGACCGCGTCGTTGGGCGAATTCAACCGCTTGCCGTCGTAGCGGTCGACGATGGTTGTCACGTCGCCGTTCTGCTCATAGCGGGCAACCCGGCGCCCGCCATGCTCACACGAGATCTGGCGTCCCTCGCGGTCGAACGTGTTGCCGTTGCTGTGCCCAGACGGGCTGCGGAAAACGGTGACCCTGCCGTCGTCCTGAAGCCAGCGATGCTGCACGTTGTTGGGAATGTCGCTCCAGACCAAGTACTGCCCCACCCCGTTCCAGGCCGGCCCCTCAGCCCACATCGTCCCGATGTGCAGGCGCTTGATCGGCGTATTGAACAGGATGTAGCGACGAAAACGCTGATCGAGCGCGATCAGGTCCGGATCCGGATAGGACAGCGGCGACCGCCCCGACCAGTCCCTCGGCTCGTATGGAGGAATGTCTGGCGCTTGCTGCCAGGCGCGGAGCGGCGCCACCACGCCGCTCGCCACCGCAGCGCCCAGGAAAGCTCGCCGACTCCAGGGTCCGGAGATGCTGTCCTGCGTGGTTTCTGCCATGGTGTGCTGTTCCTTCCGCCGGAGGGCGATGTCGTGTGAACTGACGCGATTATAGCTCCGCCTCGATCGCTGGTCGCCGCGCTGGGCGAGCCCGTGCCTAAGGCCGCATTACCCCTGTGCGGCGTCCGTGGCCTCCTGCAGCCGACCGCTACTCTTCGGCGATGCGATACAGCTTGGTGGCCGTCCGAATGATCAGGCTATCGCGAGCGATGGCCGGCGTCGAGAGCGTCATCTCGTCAAGCGTGTTGCGCCCCAGGACCGAGAACTCCGGACCGGCTTGGATCACGAACGTGTCGCCATCCTCGCTAAGGGCGAAGAGCTTGTCGTTGTAGGCCCACGGCGACGCGCTGAAGAGCGTGCCGGCGGTGATACGGCGCCGCTCGTAGACCTCGGCGCCTGTGCGAGCGTCGTAGGCCATCATGATGCCGCGATCGAGCAAGGTGTAGTGGGTGTCGCCGTAGACGATCGACGACGGGTTGTAGGACCCGAGTTGCGGGTGCGACCAGACGATGTAGTCGTTGCTGTTCGTGCCCTCGGGCAAGGTGATGTCGCCGCTGGCGCCAGGCCGGATAGCGTAGACCGGCCGGCTGTCGTCGGCGACATATCCAGAATTAATGAACAACAGGCCGTGCTCGGAGAACGGAGTCGGAATAACCAGCGACGACATCCCGGTCAAGCTCCAGAGCAGCGCGCCGTCAAGGCTGTAGGATCGGACGCCGTCCCGCCCCGTGGTGACGAGCTCCGTACGCACGTCGTTCGCCCACACGAACGGCGTCGACCAGTTCGATGCCTCCTCGCGGTCTGTTCTCCAGAGTTCGTCGCCCGTGGCGGCATCGAACGACGCCACCCACGACTCCTCCTCGCTGTCGTTCACGACATACAGCCGTCCCTCATGGAGCACAGGCGAGCTCGCCGCCCCCCACTCCCTCCGCGGCAGCCAGTCGAACTCCTTCGCCCACACGACCTCGCCCTCGAAGTCGACGGCGTAGAGACCAATGTCGGCCATATAGACATAGACCCGCTCTCCATCGGTGATCGGGGTCTCCGAGGCGAACGTACTCTTCTGATGGGTAGGCAGCGACGGGATGGCCTCGTGCAGGGTGCGCTCCCAGCGCACCGCACCCGTCTCGAAATCCACGTCATAAAGCGCCCACCGGAGCGGCGCGTCCAGTTCGGTGATGTTGGAGCCCGTCATGGCCCCCCCGAGGGAACGCGCCCGGTAGTTCTCTACCGGCTGGATCTCGACTTCGGGTCCTGTCGCAGCCGTCGACGTGAGCACGAAGACATGGTCGCCCCATACAATGGGCGACGCCCACCCACGGCCCGGCATGTCGATTTCCCACGCGATGTTCTCGTCCGGCCCCCACGATTCAGGCAGTCGCGGATTGTCGGCTACTACTCCAGCACGCTCGCCGCGGAATTGGGGCCAGTTGTCCTGCGCGTTGCCGGCGGTGGCAAACACGCTCACAATCCCCAGAACGAACACGGTCGGACAGATCCTCATGGAACGCTCCTCGAAAACGAGACATCTGCCGGAAAGCCGGCAGTTTTGAAGGTATTCTACCCGCCGATGCCGCCAGTCTCACGCCCTCGCAGCCACTGGCTCGCTCTGGGCACTGCTTTCCTGTTGACGTCGGTCGCGGCCGACGCCCAACCGTCGTCCGGTACCCATCACGTGCGGTCGCGCCCAGACACAGTCAGCTGGGGCTGGTTTCCGCTGAACAAGGCGCCGGTGCTCACCATCGAATCCGGCGAGACGGTGACCATCGACACGATCAGCCACGCCGGGTCGACACAGCCAGAATCTCCGGAGACCTCACTCGCCGCTCTTGGAGTGCAACCGGACGAGATCCTGCCCGACGTGCTCGCATTCTGGCAATCGCGCAACAATCGCCCGCGGGAAGGGCGCAGCGGACACGTCATCACCGGACCGATCGCGATCGCCGGCGCGGAGCCTGGCGACGTCCTCGAGGTCCAGGTCCTCGCCCTCACCCCCCGTGTCCCCTGGGGCATCAACAGCACCGGCCCGACGAGCGGCGTCTACGGACAGAGCTACCCCGGCTCACGACCAACCGACCGGATACGGGAGGAAGTCGAGGCGGCCCAGCACCTGTATCGCACCCGCAGTGTCGACGGTGACCTCGTCGCCGTAGTCTCCGAGACCATCCATGTGCCGCTGACGCCGTTCATGGGCATCATGGCGGTGGCACCAGATCCGGTGCTCGGTGAACCGGGGGTCACCGTATCCGGTGTCCAGGCATCGCGTCCGCCGGGTCGCTTTGGCGGCAACATGGACGTGAAGGACCTCGGGGTGGGCAGCACGCTGTACCTACCGGTACTGCAGCCCGGGGGACTGTTCTATGTCGGCGATCCACACTCAGCGCAAGGTGACGGTGAGGTCAGCGGCACCGCGATCGAGCAGTCCCTGACCGGCCGATTCCGTTTCGTCCTGCACAAGGATGAGCCGTTGACGATGCCAAGGGCCGAAACCGACACCCACTACATCTTGATGGGGATCGACCTGGACCTGGACCGCGCCCTCCAGCAGGCCGTCGACGAGGTCGTGGCGTTCCTGGTGGCCGTCGAGGGCCTGACTGCGACCGAAGCCACCTCCCTCGCGAGTATCGCTGTCGACTTCCAGATTGCCGAAGCCGTCGACCTGACCCAGCTCGTTACCGGAAAGATCCCCAAGCGCATTTTCCTGGAGGAGCCCCAATGAGACGCAGTCTACCCCTCGGCCTGCTGGCCACCATCGCCATCCTGACCGTGGCGCTGGTCCCTGGCGCAGCCCAGGAGGATCGCGCGGTCACCATCCAGTCAATGGACGTCCGCGAGAACCTTTACGTTATCAGCGGCGGCGGCGGCCACACCGCGGCGCTGATAACAGAGGACCACGGAGTGGTGATCGTCGACACGAAACTGGCTGGCTGGGGTCAGTCGATCATCGACACCATGGCGCTCATCACAGAGGAGCCGATCACGACCATCATCAACACGCACACCCACGGCGACCACGTGGGCGGCAACGCCGACTTCCCAGTCGCGGTCGAGATCATCGCCCACGAGAACACGGCGGCCCGCATGGAGGAAACCGAGGCGATCACCGGGCAGGCCCACGCACAGGCCGACCGGACCTACGCCGATCGGCTCACCCTGTTCGAGGGCCGCGACCAGATCGACCTGTACCACTTCGGAGCCGGACACACCGACGGCGATACCATCGTGGTGTTCCCTGCGCTCCGCACGATTCACATGGGGGACTTGTTCGCATTTCTCGGGCCACCCTATATCGACGTGAACAACGGCGGGAGCGGGGTGGCTTACCCCGACACGCTCGAAGCGATCGTGGCGGCCTTCGACGACGTCGAGCGGGTAATCCCTGGCCACATCCCGCCTCCGCCGGGCAGTCCCATCTACGGCAGCTCCGCCTGTCGGCCGAGTTGCAGCGGGTGGTCGGGGTGGCAGGAAGTCGTGAACTACGCACAATTCAATCGCGACTTCTTGAACTCAGTACGGGCGTCACACACGGCTGGCCGGTCGGTCACCGAGGCAATCGCCGCACTCGACCTCTGGAGCCGCTACCCAGACTATGGACACAACCGCGCAGACGCTAACGTAGAGGCAATTTACGACGAGTTGGATCGGTAATTATGCACACGCAACACGCAAGACGACGACGTAGCTGGATTCTCACACTGCTGGTCGTGGCAGGAGCGGCCACCCTCTCAGCCGAAGACTGGCCCGAGTTCCGTGGCGAGGGACGGCTGGGCGTCTGGCGTGAGACCGGCATTCTCGAGCGCTTTCCCGAAGGCGGCCTCGAAGTCCGCTGGCGCACGCCGCTCCATCACGGCTACTCGGGTCCGGCCGTCGCCGACGGACGGGTCTTCGTCATCGACTTCGAACGCGGCCGTGGCCTGGAGGGCATCGAGCGACTACTTGCGCTGGACGAAAATACCGGCGAGATCCTGTGGGAGACCAGCTGGGAAGCGAACTATGCGGGTGTCTCCTGGGATGAGGGTCCACGGGCCACGCCGACCGTCGACGGCGACCGCGTCTACGCCGTGGGCGCCAGCGGCATCATGACCGCTGCCAGCGTCGACACTGGTGCGGTGCTGTGGCGCACGCGGTTTCAGGAGGACTGGGGTTCCGAGATTCCCCAATGGGGTTTCGCAGGCTCGCCGATCGTGGACGGCGACCGAGTGATCACCCAGGTGGGCGGGACACCCGACGCTAAGGTTGTCGCCTTTCACCGTGAGACCGGCGATGAAGTGTGGCGCGCCCTCTCATCGGTCGAAGCCGGAGCCGGAGTCGCCCAGCCCACCATCATTGACGCCGGCGGCGTTCGGCAACTGATCATCTGGCACCCCCTGGCCGTATCCGCCCTCAACCCGGAAACCGGCGAGGTCTACTGGGAACAGCCATTCGAGGTGGACTACAACATGACGGTGGCCACCCCGGTGCACCGCGGGAGCGACCTCTTCGTCACGACCTTCTACAACGGACCCATGATGCTGGGCCTCAACAACGACCGGCCGGCCGCCGAGATGGTCTGGCGCGGCAGCAGTAACAGCGAGATCCTGACCGATGGCCTGCACGCCGTGATCGGCACCCCGATCATCGACGGCGACTACATCTACGGATTCGGCAGCTATGGACAGCTGCGTTGTCTCGTCGCTGCGACCGGTGAACGGGTCTGGGAAACACAGGACGCCACCAGCGAACGCGCCCGGTGGGCAAGCGCGTTCATGGTGCAGCACGAAGACCGAGTCTTCATTAACAACGACCGAGGCGACTTGATCATCGCGCGGTTGACGCCAGAGGGCTACGAGGAGCTCGACCGCACGCCGCTGATCGCGCCAACTTCACGTCCCGGCAATCGCCGGGAGCTTACCTACGTAAACTGGTCGCATCCGGCCTACGCCAACCGGCACATCATCGCGAGAAACGACGAGGAGATCATCTCGGCCTCCCTCGCCGCCCCGTAGCGCACGGACTTATCACTGTCTCTCGCCGGCACCCTCGATCGTGAACTGACCGCCCCCGAGCGACATCGACGCATCGACCGTGTCGTCGCCGGTCAGCGTGAGGGTCATCGCGATCTCCATCCGGCCGCGCCGACCCTCCCGTTCGAAGGCCAGCACCAGGTCGTCGCCACTCCGGGTGACCTCGGTCACATCGCTTGGCCCGCCGCGACCACCCTCGATGCGCGCCGCCACCATGCCGCCTTCGTCGCGCACCGTGACGGTCTGCGAGACATTCCCACCCCGGGGCCCATCCAACGTGACGATCCAGGTACCGATGAACTCCGTCGCCTCCGATGCCGCCAACTCCGACGTCTGACCGGCAGACGTCGGTCCGGCCAGCAACATCATTCCGAACACCGCCGCAGCACCTAGCCTTCGTTTCACCATTCCCTGGCTCCTCGTGTCAGGATCCACGCGCCCTACTCGCTCTGTCCGCAAGGCGGCCCCACTTCGTCGACTGGTTACTGCCCCGGGTTATTCCAACGCAACGTGCCGGTCAAACTTCAGTCGATGATGGCTTGGTAGGTCATCGACGCCATGTCCGGGCGGACGTTCAGGTGCACGTAGGGCCGCAGCTGCTGGAGCACCATCCCGATCAGCTCCTCTTCCGGATCGATCCAGAAGATTGTGCCGAACGCCCCGCTCCAGTAGTAGGTCCCTTCCGATCGGGGCGTCGCCGCCGGGCCGAGGTCCGTCACCACCGCATACCCCAGTCCGAAGCCGTAGCCTGGACCAGCCAACCAAATCTCCTTATCGCCAGTGTGATTGGCGGTGACCATCTCGACCGTCTTCCGGCTCAGGATGCGGACACCGTCCAGCTCGCCACCGTTCAGCATCATCTGGCTGAAACGAAAGTAGTCCCGCGCCGTCGACACCAAGCCACCTGCCCCACTGAAGTAGGTGTGCGGTTCCGCCACATAGCGGCTACCCGCCAACGGAGCCTCCGACAGCGCAATCTGATTGTCGTCGCCCGGGCGATACAACGCCGCGAACCGGTCCAGCTTCGATTCAGGCAGGTAGAAGTGCGTATCGGTCATGTCGAGCGGTTCGAAGATGCGATCCTTGAAGAACTCATCGAGCGTCTGTCCAGACATCACCTCCACGAGGCGGCCGACGATATCGGTGGCGCGGCCATACTCCCAGTGCTCGCCCGGATGGAAATTCAGAGGGAGCTTCGCCAGTCGCTTCAGCATGTCGCCCACCGTGTCACCCGAGCGGGTCTCAGCCGACATCTCCATGAACTCTGGCTGGGTGATTCCACGGTAGCTGTTAGCCAACCCTGCAGTGTGGGTCAGGATCTGCTGCACCGTAATCGGGCCGTTGGCAGGCTCCGTGTCGAAGCGGCTCGTGATGCGGGCGCCCGGTGGCGCCGGCACCGCCACTCGCATGTCGGCAAACTCCGGCAACCACTTCGAGATAGGGTCGCGAAGCTGGAAGTGCCCGTCCTCGTACATCATCATCAGCGCCACCGAGGCGATCGGCTTGGTCATCGACGCAATCCTGAAGATGCTGTCGTGGGTCATGGGCGCAGCGCTCTCCACATCGCGCTGGCCCTGCGCCGAGAAGTGGACGACTTTGCCCTGGCGCGCAACCAGCGTGACTACGCCGGCGGTTTCGCCACGGTCGATGTAGGCCTTCATCACCTGATCGATCCGCTCTAGGCGTTCGGATGACATGCCGACGCTCTCGGCCTCGGCGGTCGGAACACCATCCATCTTCGGCAGATCCGCCTCGGCTCCGGCCAACCCTGCGGTCACCGCCGCCGTCCCCACCAACACCAGGCCGAGCCACTTCGCTGTCGAGGTCCTCATCACACTCCTCCCGCGCACCCAACGGCGCGCGTCGCTATTCCACGTGCCCGCGATTATACGGCGCAGCCCGTGGTTCGCACCGGCCCCCCCGGGAGATAATCACGCCGATGCAACGACTGGTTGGAGCACTTGTGAGCGCAGGCCTGGCCCTCGCGGTCCTGACCCCGTCGGCGGCGCAAGCGCCAGACGAGCTCGATGTCATGAGCTCGGGTGGATTCACCGCCGCGTACGAGGAACTCTCCGGTGCCTTCACCGCCACGACCGGCATTGAGCTACGCGCTGTCTACGGCGCGTCGATGGGCGGCGCGGCCACCTCCATCCCCAGCCGACTTCAACGCGGTGAACGGGCGGATGTCGTGATTCTGGCCCGTGCGGGGCTAGACCGCCTCGTCGCCGAGGGGCACGTGGTGGCCGGGAGCGAGGTCGACTTGGCCTCCTCGCTCGTCGGGATGGCGGTGCGAGACGGCGCCGCCGTGCCAGACATCAGCTCGGTCGAGGCCTTCGTGGCGACCCTACTCACGGCCAAGTCTGTGGCCTATTCCGCCAGCGCGAGCGGCACCTATCTCGCCACCGAACTCTTTCCGCGCCTAGGCATCGCCGAAGCGATGGCACTCAAGAGCACCCGCGTGGTGGGGGAACGGGTTGGCGCCGTGGTCGCCCGCGGCGACGCCACTGTCGGGTTCCAGCAGGTCAGCGAGCTACTGCCGATCGACGGTATCACCTACGTTGGCCCGATCCCCGACGCGGTGCAGAAGATCACCACGTTCTCCGCCGGCCTGACGACCAACGCGAGACGCCCAGACGACGCGCGGCGACTCATCCGGTTCCTGACCGCTCCCGAAGCGGCACCGCTCATCAGCGAGACGGGCATGAACCCGGCCAGGTGACGTTCAATTCTCCTGAATAAAAGCAAACCACCCGGCGGTCGCGTGCGTCTCACCTTGCAGAACACAAGGAGCACGCATGAGACTCGACGTCTTCCTGGACGCCACCGACAGCGCTGGCGAAACCGAGTTCCGCCGAGCAATGGCCGTCGCACTCGCCCTCAAGGCCCCGCGCGGCCACGATGACTACAGGCGGTTCTACCGGCGAGTATTAGAACAGCTCGACGCCGAACGCCGGGATCCCCGGCATTCACTTAGTGCTCGGCTCACCCAAGCGGCGTGATCAGCGCCGCATGGTCGCGTCGAAACGCCTCAGCCCCCCCCACACCACAGCCAC
>Ga0310344_10002649_pt1 | contig 13423 bp, 12 predicted proteins | sample HC15DNA20200_MG_FD_203801 | JGI IMG/M metagenome (GOLD analysis project Ga0310344, IMG submission 203801) | Marine microbial communities from station ALOHA, North Pacific Subtropical Gyre - HC15-DNA-20-200_MG | ecosystem: Environmental > Aquatic > Marine > Oceanic | place: Pacific Ocean: North... | reverse complement strand
AGCAAGATGTTGAAAGGCGCCGGGGTGGTGAGGTAGGCAGCCTCGGGCGCATGGATCGCGTACCGCGCATTACGGGTGACCACCTCAAGGTGCGCTTTGGCTGCGAGGGACAATCCGAGGTAAATGCAGCTCAGCGTCAATCCGAGCGCACAAGGGTCCCATCTGCCCCATTGCAGCGCGGGTCGGACCATCGCAACCGCGAGCGCGGCGAGCAGAGGAAACGTAAACAGCGGATCGATGATGAAGAGGGTCGACCATGCCACCGGATAGTTCGTGAACGGGAGCCCTACTTGGGTGCCGTAGACCGTGAAGCTATCGAGCAGCGGGTGGCTCAGTAAGCAAAGAAAGCACAGAGCGAGCCAGCGCGGCCAGTGCGCCGAACCGTGCAGCCGCGTCGCGATCCATGCGAGGCAAGGTGCGGCCAACGCGAGCACCAGGTAGCTGTGGGAGTACCCTCGATGGAGGGTGAACGCTTCGACGGGATCGCCATAAGGAAAAAAGGTGTCGAGATCGGGCAGCGTCCCGAGAACGGCGCCCCACAGCGCCGCCTTTCGTCCAATTCGATGCCCTAGCACCGTGTGGCCGATCGCGGCCCCCAGCGCTGCTTGGGTGATGGAATCCATGCTAGTGTGACGCCTCCGATAACATTGCCTGTCAACGCCTCTATTTGCGCCCGCACGCGCTCTTGCGCTCAGCTGTCATAGGCTGACGATGCACGCGTCCCGAGCCTCGGGCGTGAGGCGTGGTTGGTTCGCTGACGGCACACTTGGTAGTTTACAAGGATGTCCCCTCGGCACCGGGCGCCCGTCGGCGTCCCGAGAACACAGGATGTGCGCGAACATGAGTGATTCAGATAACCTTATCGTCGATACGACGACTCGGATATTTCAAGATCTTGCCGATCCGCAGACCGTCAATTTGGCGGCCGATGACGCGTGGCAAGGGGAGTTGTGGTCGTCGTTGGAAGAGATGGGGTTGACAAGGACATGGGTGCCTGACGATCTCGGGGGTGCTGGTGCGACGATCGTCGACGCGTTCGAGGTGCTGCGGGTTGCGGGTGCTTTTGCGGTGACGGTGCCCCTTGCGGAGACCCTGATTGCGGGGTTTGCGCTTTCTCGAGCCGGATTGGAGACCCCGCTCGGCCCTCTCTCGGTGGTGCCGGCTGAGGCCGGCGTACAGATCGAGGCGAACGGAACGCTGACCGGTACGGTGCACCGGGTCGCTTTCGCAAGCCGCGCCGAGCATCTGGCGGTCGAATGCGAGAATGACGGGAGCGTCCTTGTCGCCTTGGTGCGGCGCGATGCGTGCGAGGTCACACCCGGACTCTCGCTTGCGAAGGAGCCTGCGGATTCCGTTTGCTTCGACGGCGCAACGCCCATTGCTACCGGCACGTTGTCGCCACAGGCCCCACACGTCTATCCCGTCGGAGCGGCGGTGCGGGCGATGCAGATGGCCGGTGCCTTACAAGCGGTGCTGGACATCTCCGTGAACTACGCGACGGAGCGGGTTGCTTTCGAGCGGCCAATCGGAAAGTTTCAAGCGGTGCAGCACAATCTCGCTCGCCTTGCTGGTGAGGTTGCGGCGGCAAATGCGTCGGCGAATTCGGTCGCATTCGCGCTCGAAAACGCGACGACGTATGACGACGGCCTTTTCATCGAAGTCGCGTCGTCAAAGATAAGGGTAGGAGAAGCGGCCCACGAAGGTGCCATGATCGGGCATCAGGCCCACGGCGCGATTGGCTTTACTCAAGAGCACATCTTGCACCGATACACGCATCGACTGTGGTCGTGGCGCGACGATTTTGGGGACGAGAACTACTGGGCAACCCGCCTCGGCAGTCACTTTGCGGCGCAGGGCGCCGAGCGGCTCTGGCCGACGTTAACCAGCATCTGAGTACGGAGAGCGTCTGATGTCACATGCGATTCAATTCGACCCGAAACGGCTTCCGTCGGAGGCGGAGGATCTCCGCGGAGAAGTTCGGGAGTTTCTTCGCCAGGAGATCGAGGCTGGCACGTTCGATCCCCGGGATTCGACCAACGATATGCGATTCAACCGGGAGTTCTCTCAGCGTGTAGGCGCGAAGGGCTGGATCGGCATGACCTGGCTGAAGAAGTACGGAGGGCAGGAGCGGAGCTATCTGGAGCGCTACGTGGTGAACGAGGAGTTCTTGCTCGCCCGGGCGCCGACCCGCGCGCACTTCACCGCGGATCGGCAAAGCGGGCCAGTGCTGATGAAGTTCGCACCCGATCACATAAAGGACGACATTCTTCCGAAAATCTGTCGGGGTGACGTGACGTTCTGCATTGGCATGAGCGAGCCCGATTCAGGTTCCGATTTGTTCGCGGCAAAGACGAAAGCGGAGCGAATCGGTGACAGCTGGAAGATCAACGGGCGGAAGCTTTGGACGAGCGGAGCGCATCAGGCCGACTACATGATCGGGCTCTTCCGCACCGACGCCCCGACTTCGGACAATCGCCGGCACGGGCTCACGCAGTTTCTCGTGCCGTTGAAGACGACCGAGGGGATCACCATCCGTCCGGTGATCAATGCCACGGGGCGACATGACTTCAACGAGGTTTTGTTCGAGGACGCGATCTTGCCCGCCGATCACCAGCTTGGCGAGGAGCATTCTGCGTGGAAGCAGGCGACGAGCGAGCTGGCGTACGAGCGCAGCGGTTCCGAACGGTTCCTCGAGACCGTGCACGTTTTGGTGGAGCTCGTTCGTGCCATGGGGGAGAAGCCCGATCCGCGTGATGCGGCGGGCCTAGGAAAGCTCATCGCGCAGCTGCACACCTTGCGGCGCATGTCGATCTCGGTGGCAGGCATGTTGGCGGAGGGACAGGAGCCGGTGGTGGAAGGCTCCATCGTGAAAGACTTGGGGACAAACTGGGAGCAGGCGCTCCCCGACCGGGCCCGCGACCTGGCGGCTTTCCTCGATACCGACCCGAGCGTTCGGGGCGGGCTCGAGGCAGAGTTGGCCTTTGCGACGATCATCGCGCCCAAGCTGACAATTCAAGGCGGGACGCGCGAGGTGCTTCGGGGCATCATCGCCCGAGGGCTCGGCTTGCGCTGATCACGCATCGACGCCGAGGTGACGCCTGGAGCCATCGCGAGCGCCGTCTCGGCGCTCGAGAGTCGGGCGACGTTTAACCTGGTGGGGCCGCGTGGGCGAGTAGCCTGGCGGGTTTGGCCGAGCGCGACGGCGCAGGCGCCTCCGCTGGTGCTGTTTCCGGGCGGGTTCGGGTCGTGGCGACACTGGTTTCGCAACATCGACGCGTTGGCCACCCGTTACGAGGTTCACTGTGTTGAACCGCCGGGTCTCGGAGATTCTGCGTCTCCCGCGTCCTCGCCGCCCGACCTCGACGAGCTCGCCGATGCGGTGCTCGCCGGTGTTGACGAAGTGCTCGGCCGCGGCGCTTCGGCTGCGCTCGTCGGTTTCTCGTTCGGCGGCATTGTTGCCGGGCGGGTAGCCGCGCGCCTTCGCGGCCAAGTTCGAGCGCTCGTGCTGTCGGGCTCGGGGGGGTTCGGTCTGGCCTGCGGGCCACTTCCCGCGGCTGTGCGTATTCACGCGGACATGACGCCTTGTGCGCTCGACGCCGCGCTGCGACACAACCTAGCAGGTTTCATGCTGAGCGCTCCCGCGGTTGACGACATGGCGGTCTACCTAGAGCGGGAGTCCGTGAAGCGTTCGCGGCTCAACTACACCCAGATCCTCAACTCGACTGCGTTGCGCGAATCCCTCGAAGTGACGACATGTCCGATCGGCAGTCTGTGCGGTGGGAACGATCCGTTCATGACCGGCTACTTCGACGACTATGCGGCGCTGTTCTCACGGCTGCGTCCCGGTTGCCCTTTCGAGACGATAGACGGGGCGTCGCATTGGGTGATGTACGAGCAGCCCGATCGGTACGTGAGCCGGTTATTCGCTATCCTTCACGACTTGGGCTACCCCGGGACGGGCGTGCGATGAGCGAGCCTCTTTTTCATATGATTCCGGGCGCACCTCAGCCCGTCGCGCCTTTTTCTCACGCGGTCGAGACCGATGATTGGGTATTTCTGACCGGGCAAATGCCAACGCACCCGAACGATCCGAACGCTGCGCTTCCCGTGGGGATTGAAGCCCAAACCCGTCGGGTGATGGACAATCTCGTTCTCGTCTTAGTGGGCCTGGAGCTAGGGCTCGAGCACGTCGTATCGGTGCGCGCTTATCTGACCGCGTTCGAGCGAGATTATGCGGCGATGAACGCGGTTTACCGCTCGTACTTTCCCGAGCAGAGATTTCCGGCCCGTACCTGCATCGGTGTCACGGCACTTGCAGTGGGTGCGCTGGTGGAAATCGACTGCCTTGCCCGGCGTCCGGCTTAGCGTCGGTGGCGCGGAGTGCGTTCCCGATAAGATTCGCGCGTGCTGTCTAGAATCGTCTCAGGGCCGCGGAAAGCCGCGTTGGACACGCGGGGCGCCGTAAGGTGTCGGGATTCGACCTGCGTGCCTTCCGGGGTTGGTGAAGTCTAGTCACTCACGAAATCCCGGACGATCTCGGCGCAGCGCTGGGGTTGCTCGAGCTGCAGCATGTGCGTGGTTCCGGGTAAGCCCTGCACACTGAATCCAAACACCTCTGCCATGCGCCGCGCGCCAAGCGGCGGGTAACGAGCGTCCTTGGCGTCAGGATCGGCGGTCAGGATGAGCAGGCGGTCGCGTATGCCCGAGAGCTTATGCAAGTGCCGCCAAATCGGTGCGAAACCGTTTGACAGGTACACGTTGGATTCGAGCTCGCGGGGGCATCTCAACCGCCACACGTCACCCTCTTCGCGCAGTAAGCATTCCGCTAACAGCTGGTGCGCCCCGGGAACCCAGTTTTGCATACCTTTGTTCGCGGACAGGTAGTCTGCGAGCGCTTGGGGGTTTTTGAACTCATGGTCGCGGTTGAAGGCCCAGCCGGCCATGAACCGCTCGGAGCTGAAAGCCTTCTCGTGCAGGTCTTCTTCCGTCGCGGGCACCAATGGGGGATCGAAGAGCACGAGTCGCTCCCAAGCCCACGCCTCGGACACGGCATGTGCCAGCGCTGCGACGGCGGAGACCGAGTGGAACGCCCCCGATCGTGGTTTTGCACCAAAGTGGTTGTCGATGGCGGTAAGGATGTGGCTTAGGTCCCCGCGGAACCCGTCTAGGTGGTGGCCGTAGGAGCTAAAGAACGGATTTTCACCGTGATTGCGCTGATCGTAAACCAGCAGCTCGAAGTCCTCCTGCAGAAACTGCCAGAACGGATAGTATGCGTTGGTGGCGAAACCGTTGCCGTGGCTGAGCAGGATGCGCTTACCGTGCGGGTTGCCGTGCTGACGGATGCGAATGATGGCACCGTCGGGCATAGTCGCGTCCAAGGTGTCGAGCGGAGATGGAACGACGAATTGGGTCATCAGAGAGCTCGGGTGCAGGCAGGGTCTCGCAGGTCGCTCGCTTGAGCGCCGCCGCGCCGATTGTAGGGGATCTTGGCAGCGCCCGCGTCTCAGCAGAGAATCTCGATCCGAGAAACGCAACGATTAAGGACCGATCATGACCGTGTTCCGCTCCCTTCTGTTCGCGCCGGGGAATCATCCCCGCAAGGTCGAGAAAAGCCTAGGCCTCAACGCAGATGCCGTGATACTGGATCTCGAGGACGCGGTTGCCATCTCCGAGAAGGAGGCTACGCGCGCGCTCGTTGTCGAGGCGCTGCAAGCCCCCCGGCGCTGCAAGGGCTACATTCGCGTCAACGCGATCGATACCCCCTATTGCTACGGTGACGTGCTCGCCGCGGTGGTGCCCGGCGTCGACGGAATCATGCTGCCAAAGGTCGAACGCGCAGACGACCTGCGGACGATTGACTGGCTCGTGACTCAGCTAGAACGCGAGCGCGGCTTGCCTCCGGGTTCCGTCGACATTCTTCCCATCATCGAGACGGGCCGGGCAATACAACACATTGCGGAGATTGTCGGCGCGGACACTCGGGTCAAACGCGTGTCTTTCGGCGCCGGGGATTACACCCTCGACATGGGGCTGACATGGACTGCGGAGGAGCGGGAGCTCGCGTACGCGCGGGGGGCCATTGCCCACGCGTGCCGCGATGCGGAGATCGAGCCTCCGGTAGACACGGTGCACATCAACCTCGGCCGAATAGAGGAGCTTCGTAACGCCACGCAGCTGGCCAAAAGCATGGGCTTTCAAGGCAAGCTGTGCATCCACCCCGAGCAAGTAGACCCAGTCAATGCGATCTTCTCCCCCACGGGTGACGAGGTTGACCTTGCCAAACGGTACATGGCGGCATTTGCCGAAGCAGAGGCGGGCGGCTCAGCGAGCATTCAAGTGGATGGCTATTTCATCGACTATCCCATCGTAGAGAAAGCGCGTCGAACCATCGCGCGTGCCGAGGCCATCGCCGCAGCTCAAGGGTGAGGGCAGAGGGCGCTTGCGGTGATCACGTTGGAATGGCTGCGCCGCAGCCGGTTCGCGCTTAACTATCCCGCGGGCCGGGACGTTTTGTTTTCCGATGGAGACGAACGAAGAGGCAGGCATGACCGGTAAACCGAAGACCTATCATGGCGGTTGTCACTGCGGACGGGTGCGATTCGAGGTCGACGCCCCGCCGCGCCCGAAGCTCTCCGATTGCAATTGCTCGATTTGCTCGAAGTCGGGGTACCTCGCCTTGATTGTGCCGGCCGGACAGTTTCGGCTGGTGTCAGGGGGGGATACGCTTCGCAACTATACGTTTAACACTGGGCGCGCCCAGCACCATTTCTGTGGGCACTGCGGGATAAAGTCGTACTACGTGCCGCGCTCACACCCCGACGGGGTGAGTGTGAACGCGCGTTGCCTTGATGAGGATGTGGTCGACGCGGCCGACATCGCCGAGTTCAACGGACAGGACTGGGAGGCTCAACTACCGCAAGGGCGAGCAAGCGGCTTTCCGAACGCCCTATAGGTTGTCTTCGAGGATCATCGCAGCGGCCTTTTCTGCAATCATCATTGTCGGGGCATTCGTGTTCCCTGATGTAATGGCCGGCATCACCGATGCGTCAGCGACCCGGAGTCCCTGAAGGCCATGCACGCGGAGCCGATCGTCGACGACCGCCCTGGTGTCGTGTCCCATCTTCGCCGTGCCCACGGGGTGGAATATCGTGGTGCCGATGTCACCTGCCGCCTTGGCGAGCTCGGCATCGGTCTCAGCGTCTGACCCTGGTAAGAGCTCGCTCGGCGCATAGGGGGCAAGCGCGCGGCTTGCACAGATCTGTCGCGTGAGGCGGATCGCGTCGACCGCAACTTGCGCATCGGCGGTCGCCGACAGGTAGTTGGGTTGGATCCTCGGCTTGGTCTCGGGATTCGGATCGATGGTGGTGACAGTGCCCCGCGATTCGGGCCGCAAGTTGCATACCGACGCGGTGAAGGCGGGAAACGCATGCAAGGGCTCGCCGAACTTGTCGAGCGACAACGGCTGGACGTGATACTGGAGATTGGGCGTCTCGCGTCCAGGATCGGAGCGGGCGAACACGCCAACTTGGCTCGGGGCCATCGTCATCGGCCCGCGGCGCAACAGTAGATACTCGAGGCCCATTCCAATCTTGCCCAGCCACCGGTTGGCGCGTTCGTTGAGCGTTTCGATACCGCTCACCTTGTAGATGAGGCGCAGCTGCAGATGGTCTTGCAGATTATTTCCCACCCCTACGAGCTCGTGCAGCACGGGGATCTCGAGATCGCGGAGGACCGAGCCTGGTCCCACCCCGGAGAGCTGAAGCAAGTGCGGGGATCCTACGGCACCGGCCGCCAGGATCACTTCGTTGCGCGCGTTGATCCGCGCCATGCCGTCTTGCAGCCGGGCTTCGACGCCTCGGGCCCGGCGTCCGGCGAGGTGGATCCGATGTGCTTTCGCGTGCGTGAACACCGTCAGGTTCGGTCGTTTCCGAATCGGGTGGACGAAGGCTTGGGCTGCGTTCCAGCGCCGTCCCGAACGCTGGTTGACGTGAAAATAGGCGCTACCCTCGTTATTGCCACGGTTGAAGTCGTCGATTTTGGGTATACCGACTTCGAGCGCGGCATCGCGAAATGCGTCGAGCAACGGCCATGCAATGCGGGGGTACTCGATGCGCCACTCGCCTCCCGTCGCATGCAGCTCGTCGGCGGCACCGAAGAAGTCCTCTCCCCTTAAGAAGTGCGGTAGCACATCGTCCCAACCCCACCCTGCGTTGCCGAGCTGACGCCAGTGGTCGTAGTCGTGGGATTGGCCGCGCATGTAGATCATGCCGTTGATTAGGGAGCATCCGCCGAGGCCTTTACCTCGCGGGTACGCGAGCGAGCGGCCATTCAATCCTGGTTCCTCGGCGGTTTGGAAACACCAGTCGGTCTGCGGATTGTTCATGGTGTAGAGATAACCGATGGGGACGTGGATCCAGAAATACGTGTCCTCGCCTCCCGCTTCGATCAGGGCGACGGTCTTGTCCGGATCGGCCGAGAGGCGGTTTGCAAGGATGCAGCCAGCGGAGCCTCCCCCGACGATGACGAAGTCGAAATCACCCAGCACGCGCATAGTTCACCCTTCTTTCTGAGCGACCATGCGCCGCCGCGGTCCCACAGGTTGTGTGCCACCTCGGACGAATAGCCCGAGACGAACTTGCTCGGTGCACGGGTTGCGGGGCCGAACACGTCTCGGCGCAGGGCGCGGCAAACGCGCCCGAAAGCCAGTCCTCATGGGGTACCAGCTGCTCGGGCTGGGTAGATTCGACATCGAGCAAGGTGACCTTGTTGCTGGTGCGTCCAACGCAGTCGGTCATCTCGCGCAGGTCGTCTCTCGACCGTGCGATGCTCATTGGCTGTCCAGCCAGGCAACAATCTCTTCGCGGTTTCCGTCGAGCGCCGGTGCGGTGTCGCGTATCGGAAAGTCCAGCCCCGTCATGCCGATAGGTGGACCGAAGGTCTGGATTCCAACGCCGTTTGGCAGTGTCATCGGTTGTACCCAGCCATATGCGGAGACCTGTGGGTCCTCGAGTACTTCTCCGTAGCGATAGATGGGCGCGGACGGCACACCGGCACTGCGGAACCGGGCGAGCCATTCCTCGGCGTCCGCGCCTGCAAAGCGCGCTTCGAGCAAGGGTTTGAGGGCATCTTGGTTGGTCGCGCGATCGGAGGTGGTGAGAAAGCGCGGGTCGACCGCGAGCTCCGGCGTGCCGACCACGTCGCACACGGTTTTCCACAGCCGGTCGTTGCCTGCGGCAATCACGAAGAAGTCGTCGCGGGCCTTGAATGCCTGGTAGGGCGCGTTGCGGGGATGCTTCGAGCCGAGCTTCGCGGGATGGCGCCCGGTGCCAAAGAACTCGCTGGTCTGAAGCGCCGCGATGCCGAGGCTCGCACCGAGCATGGGGGCGTCGATATGGGTGCCCTTGCCGGTCGCGCCCCGACGCAGGAGCGCAGAGACGATGTTGAACGCGCCGTAGAGCCCAGAGGCGAAATCACTGACCGGCACGCCGCACTTGACCGGGGCACCCTCCGGCTCGCCGGTGACGCTCATGATTCCGGATATCCCTTGCATCGTGACGTCGAATGCCCCCTCGCTCGAGCGCGGGCCTTGCTGACCGAAAGCGGAGATAGAGCAATAAACGAGGCCCGGATTGGTTTCGGACAGTGCTTCATATCCGAGCCCCAGTCGGTCCATTACGCCCGGGCGGTTGTTCTCGAGCAAAACGTCCGCGCGTCGGGCGATACCTTGCGCGATAGCAAGCTGCCCGGGATCTTTGAGATCCAATGCGATGGAGCGCTTGTTGCGGTTCACCGACGCGAAGTTCTCGCTGAAGCCATCGTTGAGCGGCGGCCATTGCCGCATCGCATCGCCCGAGGGGGGCTCTATCTTGATGACGTCCGCACCCATGTCTGCGAGCAGCATGCCGCAGTAAGGGCCGGCGGCGATCTGGCAGAACTCTGCGACGATCCGGCCCGACAAGGGCAGCGCTTCCCCATTGGAGGCGTGCGTTGATGCGCCTATCTCGCTCACGATCCTAGTTCCTCATACTGCCCGCTGGTCTCCGTGGGCGCGGGTGACCATTGCGGAGAATCGGCCGGCGGAGCTACACCTCGAAGCCGGGGCCGTCGAAGCGCTCACGGGTCACGAAATCCACCACCGGACGGCGCTTGAGCTTTGTCAGCTGTTTGACCGGTTTGCCGATGGGGAGGCAGGCGCTGACCGCGAAATGGCTAGGCACTCCCAACAGGGCCTGCACCTCTGGCTCGCGGGCTGAGGTGAGCGTGGTGATGGTGCCGCCGTAGCCTGCCTGGCGCAATCCGAGAAGGATGTTCCACACGAGTGGATAGATGGACGCGCCCGAGATGACGCCGACGCGGTCTAGGAGCTGGTCCATCGAGGCAACCACCTGGAGATCGACCAGCACCACGAGCACCACGGACGCTTGATTGAAGGTTTCCACGAGCATTGACGGCGGTCGGGTTTGCTCGATGGTTTCGTCGCTGACCGAGGTTGGGTGCACCGCGTTCCATGGACTCTCGCCCGCTTGAATCTGAGCGATGTAGCGTTTTGCCGCAGGCGCGGCCAAGCGCGAGAGCGCGGCTCGGGTTTCCGGATCGCGGACCACGACCACATGCCCGCCCTGCCGGTTACCCCCGGTGGGTGCGAACCGGGCGTTCTCCAATACCTCGTAGACGACCTCGTCGGGGACGTCCTCGCCGGTGTAGTCGCGGGCCGCGAACGTGGTGCGCATGACATCGTAGAGTTCCATCTTGCTCAAGGTCCTCGGGCGTTGGATGCGAAGTGACGGCGTACTCTACCGCGTTGGTGAACCGGGTGCGAAAGCAGCCGTTGAAAGGCTGCGCAAGCCCCCTGACAATGCGCGGGAGTCTTTCCGGAAGTGAGCGCCATGTCCGGCACCAAACACAGCTCGAGCGTCTCTTCTCTCGATTTGCGGGCTACCGATTTTCCGTCGGTCGATGCGCGTCCGGGTGATCTGCCCGCCGTCGCCTCAGCGGTCGTCGTCGGAGGCGGCGTTATTGGAGCCAGCGTCGCTTACCATTTAGCCAAGCTTGGCTGGAGCGACGTGTTATTGCTCGAACGCAAGCAATTTGGGTGCGGTACGAGCTGGCACGCGGCGGGACTCGTTGGGACGATGCGGGCGAACGAGTCGCATGCGAGGCTTTGCGAGTATTCCATGCGGCTGCTCCTCGATCTCGAAGAGGAGACCGAGCAAGCAACGGGGTTCCGCCAAGTAGGTAGCTTGAGCGTTGCCCACCGCTGGGAGCGGTTCGAAGAGCTAAAGCGCGTCGCGGCAATGAACAACGCTTTCGGGGTGACACAAGTCGACGTCGTTACCGTCGAGGAGATCCGAGGCTTGTACCCGTTGCTAAGAACCGATGATCTGCTCGGCGGCACGTGGGTGGCCCACGACGGGATGGCGAGCCCGGTTGACGTGGTAGCCGCGTTCATCAAGGGCGCGCGCACCCGGGGGGCGCGTTGCCTCGAAGGGGTCCGGGTGACAGGTATCCAGACCCGTAACGGCCGTGTCTCCGGCGTGAGCACCAGCCTCGGGCCCGTGCGGACGGACTACGTCGTGAACTGTGCCGGCTTGTGGGGGCGTGAGTTCGGGCGGTTGGCCGGAGTGAACGTTCCCCTGCAAGCTTGTGAGCACTACTACGCGCACACTGAGAAGATCGACGATTTGCCTCGCGACCTGCCGGTGCTGCGCGACCACGACTACGGCGCCTATGTCCGCGAGGATGCCGGCAGCTTGCTTGTCGGCGCGTTCGAACCGAACGCCGTTCCGTGGGGGAGCGAAGGGATCCCCGAGGATTTTGCCTTCGACGAGCTACCGGGACACTTTGAAGCGCAGCTCTATCCTATCCTCGAAGCGGCGGCCCAGCGGGTGCCGCTGCTCGCCTCTACGGGATGGCGCAAGTTCTTTTGCGGCCCCGAAAGCTTTACCCCAGATGACCAGTTTCACATCGGCGAGGCGCCGGAGCTCCGGGGGTTTTTCGTCGCCTGCGGTTTGAATTCGGTGGGGATCCAGTCGGCGGGCGGGTTGGGCAAGGCGGTGTCGGAATGGATGGATTCGGGACACGCGCCGCTCGATCTGACCGGCAACGACATTCGGCGGATGTTTCCTTTTCAAGGGACGCAAGGCTACCTCGTTGATCGTGTGAGCGAGACGTTGGGCTTGCTCTATGCCAATCATTACCCGTACCGCCAGTACGAGACCGCGCGCAATGTGCGGCACTCGCCTCTTCATGAGCGGCTGGTGGCCCGCAATGCGTGCTTCGGCGAAGTCGCGGGCTGGGAACGGGCGAATTGGTACGCTCCCGACGGGGTCGAGCCCCGATACGATTACACGTTCGGGCGCCCGCACTGGTTGGAGTACTCGGCGGCAGAGCACCGCGCTGCGCGCGAGTCCGTGGCTTTGTTCGATCAATCGAGCTTTGCCAAATATCTCGTGCAGGGCCGAGACGCGTGCAGCGCCTTGCAGCGGATCTGTACCGCCGACATCGACGTGGAGCCGGGCCGAATCCTCTACACGCATTGGCTCAATGAGCGCGGTGGCATCGAAGCGGATCTGACCGTCACCCGGCTCGACGAGACACGTTTCCTCGTGGTGAGTGCCGCGGCTTCGGCGGTCCGGGACCTGGAATGGCTGGCTCGCAACGTGTCACCGGAGGTGCACTGCACGGTAACGGACGTTACCTCCGCTTATGCGGTGCTCGGCGTGATGGGGCCGAATGCGCGGGCGTTACTCGCTTCTCTCACCGGAGAGGACCTATCGAGCGTGGTCTTCCCGTTCGGCACGAGCCGTGAAATCGATATCGGCTACGTGCGCGCCCGCGCGGTGCGCGTGTCATTCGTCGGCGAGCTCGGGTGGGAGCTCTATGTGCCTTCCGACCAAGCCCGCCACGTGTTCGACCAGCTCATGGAAGCTGGCCCCGCGCACGGGCTTCGCTTGGCCGGGATGCACGCCCTGGACAGCGGCCGCATCGAGAAGAAGTTCTTGCACTTCGGTCACGACGTTGCCGACGAGGACACGCCCCTGGAGGCGGGGGTCGGATTCGTGTGCAATTTCGACAAGGCGATCCCGTTCATCGGTCACGACGCCATCGCGCGTCAGCGTGAGGCGCCGCTCAATAAACGCTTGGTGCAGTTTCTTCTCGCCGACCCCGCGGTGCTCCTATACCACCACGAGCCGATCGTGATGAACGGGGAGCCGGCAGGCTACCTCACGTCGGGCAACTACGGGCACACCTTGGGAGCGTCGGTAGGACTCGGCTATGTGCGTCACCCCGACGGCGTCACCGCTGATTTGATCTCGGGGAGCAGCTTCGAGATCGACGTCGGCGGCGTAAAGGTGCCAGCCCGCGCCTCGTTACGTGCCCTGTACGACCCCGAAGGCTCGCGCGCTCGCGCCTAAGGGGCACA
>Ga0310344_10002648_pt1 | contig 13424 bp, 10 predicted proteins | sample HC15DNA20200_MG_FD_203801 | JGI IMG/M metagenome (GOLD analysis project Ga0310344, IMG submission 203801) | Marine microbial communities from station ALOHA, North Pacific Subtropical Gyre - HC15-DNA-20-200_MG | ecosystem: Environmental > Aquatic > Marine > Oceanic | place: Pacific Ocean: North... | reverse complement strand
TCAGGTGTTGATAGCACCGGTCCAGTCTCACGGCACAACGGCAACCTCACCCATCGCCCAAGGGTGTTCCGGGCAATGATAACGGAAGGTGCCCAGTTCATCGAATGTTACAGATTCAGACAGACCCGGTGGAATGTCATTGGTTGACCAACTACCGTCACTAGCCAAAACAGCATGAGTTTGGTCACCATTGTTTGTAAAGCGAAGCACAGACCCCACAGTGACCTGCACCCTGGGCGGATTGAACGCATGCTCGTCCATCGCATTCCTGGTACCACCAAGTGACCACGATGGATTCTCACGAAAGGTCCCCGTTTCAACCTCTTGGCCTGCCCTTGCCGCCGGGCCAACCCAGCGAACAAGGTCTGACAGTGGTTCAGACGAGGGTTCATCTACTGGCTGAAGGTTGCCATTAAGAGCAAATGCCCAGAGTTCATTGCCCATCGAAATCGACACATACTGACGGTCATCAACCGCATAGGTGGTCGCTGGCCCGGGTCGCAGTCGGACCCCAGTTTGGGTGGCTTGAAACGACCAGAGTTTACCGCCGGTAGCCGCATCATACGCATCAATCTGCCCGTCGGCTGAACCCCAAAACACCAGTCCACCAGCCGTCACAAGTGGTCCGCTGGTAGCCAGTCTTCCCCCAGGGAGCTCTTGTTTCCAAGCGACACGATTGGTACGAGGATCAACCGCAGCCAGAACACCAGCAGACTCCGGAAGCCCAACCCGTAAATAGCCACCTGGACGATTGTCAGATATCCATGGGTCCTCAAACCGTTTCGCTCGGCCTACATGCCCTCTGCCTTGTGCATAGATATAACCCGTCTGGGGACTGAACGCCATCGGGGTAACCCTCACCATTGGAATCGGCGACCCCAAGCCTACGATAGTCTCTTGTCCGACAGACGGAGGGGTAAAGAAGCTACAACTCAATTCGAACGGCGGTGGCACCCTGTCTCGCCAAAAAGAACAGTCAGGAATGATACGTTCCGCACCCAACGGAAAAGGTTGTGTGGGGGCAGTAAGTAACTGAGGGTCCTGCGGCACCTCACGTTCTTCAATGGGAATAAGTGGCTCTCCGGTCTCACGATCAAATAGGAATAGGAATCCATCAGCTCTCATCGCAGCCAACGCCTGACGGGAACGACCATCGACCTCTACCTCATAAAGAAGCATTGGAGTCGCAATGTCCGCATCCCAAATATCGTGCCGGACCACTTGAAAATGCCAACGACGTTTCCCTGTCGCCATATCGAGAGCAAGCACAGAGGCCGTGAATAGATTGTCACCCTCTCGAAGCTCGCCACCAAACATCGGCACAGGATTCCCGGTCGAAAAATAGACCATTCCCAGAGCGGGATCCACGACACCATTCAGCCACACTCCGCCGCCGCCGACCTGCCAGATGTCCGAGTCCTGTGGCCAGGTGGCATGTCCAAATTCCCCCGGACGTGGCACCACAAAGAATGTCCACTGAATCGCACCCGTCACTGCATCAAGAGCTACCACTCGACCCTGTCCACCACTATCGCCGTTCGCCACCCCGACGAACACCTGACCAGCAGCGTGCATAGGTGCCGTAGTAACCGTCTCCCCAGGTCCTTGAGGCACACTACCTGCCGCCTGCACCCACACCAATTCACCCGTGTCCTGCCTTAACGCTGCAACCTCGGCACTACGTAGTCCAACAAACACCAGATCATTCCCTAAGCCAACACCCTGCCAGGACGGGACCCGTTGAGACTCAGCATCAACAGCTTGCCAACGCCACACTGTCTCACCGGTCTGGGCATCAATAGCAATTACGCTAGCCCCAGCTGTCAGATAGAGCACACCGTCTTTCACAACTGGTGTCGACCGTGAAGCGCCGCCACCCTCGAGACGTGTCACCCAGACTCCTTGCAGTCGGTCGATAGTCTCTGTCCTAATCTCCGTCAAGGTCGAGTACCGCGAACTCGACCAATCTCCCCCTACAAATGGCCAATCTTGGGCTGAGTATTCTCGACCCTCACCATCCACTTGAGCCTGCACAGACCCAACAAAAATAACCATGCCAATCGCAACGAGGCCCAAGAGGCCTCGTGAACATTCACAGAAACACGGCCTGGGTTTTATCACCCTGACACTCCTTCCTAATACTCTCATTCCGCCACCGACCATTGGGTTCACAAAATACGAGAGAGTGAGCACTTGCTGCCCCATAGCTCACCACGTTGACCTCTTGGCAGAGGTGCCAACAAGATTCAGGTCAAAGTCTCCTCTGACGCCTCATTTGGAGGGCAACGACAGGGCAATCAGGCGTGGCCCACCTCCCACAGTGAGTCCAATATACTGTTTGCCATCCACCATGTATGTCATCGGTGTTCCGATAGCTCCACTTGGAAGGTCTATCGATCCCAACTCACTGCCATTTTGTTTGTCGTAAGCCACCAACCTCGGACCTCCGTCCGTGCCTCCAGCCGTAAGACAGTAGAGCAACAGCGTCTTCGTCAGAAGGGGGCCATTGGTTCCATTATCCCCACCGAGGGGCGGCAGATCGAGGTCCCGAAGCCTGGGATGGTTACGATAACGATTCCCCTCGCCGGTCGGCACCCACCAAGCATGTTCTCCTGTATTCATATCGATCGCGGTCATGCGTGAATATGGAGGTTTCAGGAGGGGTAAGCCCTGTGGCATTTGGGGCCCTCGAGAACTTCCCCTCCCGGTAAGCATCTGTTCTTCCGGAGCCCCGTGGGTGTATGCAACTGTCGCACCAAGATCTGGGTCCGGCGTGTAAAGTTGGACCACTGCCGATCGGTTTCGAGAAGGTATGTAAAGCATACCTGTCTCTGGGTCCACCGCTGCACCAGCCCATCCCGCAGTACCATCGGTTGGTGGCCGCATGATTGTGCCACGGGTGCCCCCTGCAACCGGACGGTCAAGAGGAGTAAACAGAGGACCCAGTCGAAACCCATCAACGGCTTCAACCGCCAGTGCCCGAATCTCCGGAGTAAAATCCACCAGGTCATCAAGCGTGACCCCTTGGTAGTCAAAGGGAGCAGGCTTGGTTGGGAATGGCTGGGTCGGAGAAGGCACATCACCGGGGATGTTTGTTTCCTGAGATACCGGTCGCTCTTCAATGGGCCAGATCGGCTCCCCGGTGACACGATCAAATGCGTAAACAAAACCCTGTTTACTAACCTGTGCAATCGCCTTGATATCTCGCCCGTCGACCGTCACATCAACAAGATTAGGATGCGTAGGGAAATCGTAGTCCCACAGTCCATGGTGGACAGCCTGGAAGTGCCAGACACGCTCACCCGTCTCGACATCCACAGCGATCAAGGTCTCCGAAAACAGATTGTCACCAGGCCTATCTGCTCCGGTGAAGTCATTCGTGGTTGTTCCGGTTGGCAGGTAGACATGACCGAGTTCGTTATCTCCAGCCAACATGGACCATACGTTGGCATTGCCCGAATACCGCCAAGAGTCATTTAGCCAGGTGTCAACGCCGAATTCATCCGTGCTATTTGGAACAGTGTGGAAATCCCAAGAATGTTCCCCAGTCCGTACGTCCCAAGCACGGACCCAGCCTGGGATTGCTTCCTTGGTGATACGCCGGTCTGCGACGTGCGAACCATGAATGACTTTGTCCCGTACCACAAGAGGTGGAGAATGGATTCCCCAGAGCATGGCATTCAAATAGTCACGATCCTGCCGGCTGGCCCTCGGAACCCCAATCATCGTATCGACCATGCCACTGCCGTCACGTCCGAAGTCTGCACAGGGTTGACCCGCTTCTGCATCGACACACACTAAATATCCGTTCCCTGTACCCCAAAAAATGCGTTCATCACCCTTACCATCTGTCCAATAAGCAACCCCTCGTTGAGACCATGGATTACTCATCGGAGGGGTCCCCTCTTCGTAGACCTTGGGATTAAAGACCCAGAGAGTCTCACCCGTCACTGCATCCACAGCCACTCCCTGAGACAGGGGGGTGTTGAAATACAACACCCCTCCCACCATCAGTGGAGTAGCTTGTAACCGCGAAGCATTCGGCGCATGACCGGGCCGATGTAAGTCGGGGGTCTCTTCCACCAAAGCGTCGATGATGGTGTCTAAGGATGCCCACCACTCACCCCCACCAGGGGTCTCTGTGCTAACGAAGTTGTCGACCGACGTCCACTCCCAAGCAATTTTCAAATCGGTAAAATTGCTTTTGTCGATTTGGTCGAGCGGGGAATATTTTTTTCCTCCAATATCGCCCGCGTAACTACGCCATTCCCCATTCGACGTATCGTAAGTTTGCCAACCCCCCGGATTACTTGGTTGTTGTCCGCTCGCTTCCGAGGTCACGAACACGATGAAACTGAGCACCAAACAGAAAGAAATCCACTGCCGCATATCGAAACCTCCGTCTTCACGGTATATCAGTGCCGCTGTCAGAACCTTCTCAACCAACTTACCATCCAACGTGACTTGCTACGTGAATGCATCCATCCAGAACTTGATACTGTCACCACAGGTAGCAGCTAGCTTATGGCCTTTTCGGCAACATCTCGGTCAGTCACAACCTACCCCTGTTCCTCAGACTCCCTAACCCCGAAGCCCAACCAAGACCGTAGGCGCCTAACAACTGTAGGACCTGCTAACACCGCGCCAGCCCAAAACATAACCTCTGCCACGACGACAACTCCACCAGCGACCGCTGCCTTCATTTCGAGTGTCAGTGGTAAAAACGGCAGGACCGGCAATACAAGCCAGAGTGGAAGAGATGACACCATAAGCACTAGCCCCACCCGCTCGGCGACGACTTGCCACCCCTGCCTGGTCAAGCCCTGTTCTCCGCCCATAACTTCACCAGTTCTCCCTCACTCGCTACTCACTCTAGCGTGACCAGGGCCGTTGGTCACTACCGGCTAGCTTCATCAGTCATTCCTGCCTGGCAGAGCAAAGACAAATAATGTATTGCCATTACTGGGTCGCAACTCTGGCGTCAACCGGTTGAAGGCACCTGAAGTTAGCGAACGACCGGTACTAACTGCCACATACTGGCGACCATCGACGGCAAAGGTGACTGGAAACCCAGTCACGGGTGAACCGATGTTCACTTCCCAAAGGACTGCACCCGTGACATGGTCAAGAGCTCGGAATCGTCCATTATGATCGCCTCCAAACACCAATCCTCCGCCCGTCGCCATCAGCGAACTCGTCGCTGCCCGCTGTTCGTGAAGCCATAGCAGATCACCAGTTTCGGCCGAGATCGCTTGCACGGTCCCAACCTGGTTGGTCCCAGGCGCGATCTGCGTCCTTACTGACAACCCATAGAGTGACCCGTCGTTCGTCGCCATGATACGGGCACAGGCATTGCGCAACGGATAGTACATCGTGTTAGTGAGAGGACTATAAGCCCCGGCCTCCCAGTCCTTCCCCCCAACAAGGGTTGGGCATGCAAAGACCTCCTGTCCCTCTCGCCGGAAGACGACCTCCGCATTCTCCGATACAGCCCCGGTCGCGCCATCGATATGTCCGACGACATTTTGTGCTACGGTCGGGGTAGCCCACAGGAACTCCCCGGTCGCACGGTCCAGAGTGTAAACGATGCCAGTTTTTCCAGGAATCCCAGTCATCACCTGGCGCTCTTCTCCCATTTCCAGTCTCGGGTTGATCCAACTAACCGTCGCAGGATTGGGTCGAACCTGGGTATCAACGAGTAGGCGCTCAAAGGGATGGTCGAGGTCCCAACTATCGTTCAAGTGCTGGTAATACCAAACAATCTCTCCACTATCTGCGTCCAAGGCCAAGGTTGAATTATGGTAAAGATGCTTCAAATCCGCCCCGCCAATCAGGAACTTCGGAGCTGGGGAGGTTACCGATGTCCCGATATACAGCAGATTCAGTTTGGGGTCGTAGCTTGGAACCATCCAGGCACCAACGTGTTTTCGCTCCTCAAATGGCACCCCTCCCCAAGTCTCATCTCCCGGTTCACCTGGAGCTGGGATAGTCCGCCTTCTCCACAGCTCCTGGCCCGTTGTGGCGTCATGGGCCACGATCACGCAAGCATTCGGCCCCCCTCGTGGGGTGCAGCCACGACCTGAAATCACCTTACCTTCGGCAATGATAGGGCCAGAACTTTGATTGGCTGGATTCACGCGGTAATCTAAGATTTGCGTCTCCCAGATCAGTTCTCCTGTCACTGCATCCAAGGCAAACACGTAGTCGTCACCACTGGTGTCGATAATCATGCTGCCGTAAATCGCCAGATTCCGATTGATATCGGTGAGACTCCCGAGCATGTAATCCTCGAGATCGGCTGGCCGTTCCCGCCGATACTCCCACCGAAGGTCCCCAGTCGTGGCCTCAATCGCTTGAATCACATCTCTGGGATTTGGCATATACATGACGCCATCATGAACCAGCGGGGTGCCCTGCTGGAGCCCAGGACCCAAGCCCCTCGACCACACCATTTGTAACCGACCTACGTTGTCGCTATTAATCTCGTCCAAAGGACTGAAACCCCAACCATTCAGAGTTCGACGCCACATCAACCAATCATCTGGTGGGGGATTTTGAAGCACTTCATCGGTAACCGGCACAAACTCAGAAGCCTGACCGTGTAACAAGTCGCCGCGAAAAACGGCAGCCACTAACATCACCGACAGACACATCACGACACGCCCAGACCGCAAAGCAAGCATTCTTACCTCCTTCACCGCCAATGACACTGGCCACGCCCAGCTACCATAGCCGCGGTATTTACGCGATTCACACCCTCTCTTACAACCCACTTGCTCACACTTATCCACGAAACCTGGCCTCTGTCCCAGATTGTCATCACCACATCATGAGTCAGTTACAAAGCAGCCCAACCGAAGTAGGCCCTTGGTTTACCTACCCGGAATTAGTGCAATGTTTCATGCCATTAACCGCTCGACGATGTCCTCGCCAGTCACCAGAGGCTATGACCGGGTAGTTCTTCCAAGACCCCGCAAGGAGATAGATCCAAGCGTCACACGAAAGACCTGTCTCAACATCGACAAGGGCCAAGACCCGATGATAGAGGGAATCTAAGTGATAGCCTGTGAACCCTTCTAGTCCGTCGAGCCGCCTCAACACCTGTTCCAACCTGCGCACTCGAATCAGTTCCCCTTGAATCTGACCATTCTCTGTTCTGAAGGCCGCGGGGTAGCCACCCAAATCCACCATGCCAGCTCTCACTGTGGCCCTAGTTATCGACTCAACGCTTGCTCCCTCTGCTAGCAGGCCATGGTTTCCCTGACCCTGCATCAATGTGCCGTAGACGAATACAGTATCTATCATCAAGGGAGGGACATGCCCCTTCTTTGCTGCATCAAGCTGGTGTCTGGATAACCCGAATGCGTCTAATCCTTCCAGAATCACACTGGTATAGGCCTCCGCGGGCCTGACAAAATGAGGCCGGCCCTCCGTGACGAGGGCATAAACAATCGCTTCAACGACCTCACCAGTGTCCCGGAAGACATGGACACACGTCGGGCGGCAACATCGTCCGTCCCCGCTTTCCTTCTTGTTCAGAAGCTCCCAACCTAAGGGCGAGAGTTCGAATAGCTGCCCCTCAACCCACTGCCCTCTCCTGAAGTGCAAGTTCACGGTTCCACGTCCATCTCCAGTGCCGTAGTCATCGAAGCAGAGCTCCATATCCGGGAGCCGACCTCGGCCACAAGACTTCCTGAGAGGGTTCGAGAGCCCCTGACTGAGGAACCACCTCTCACATTCCCCTTTATTGAGATTGGCCCCATATGCAAAGTAGAGTTCCATGGCCTCATTCCTGATCCGTAGTGCCACTATTGTGGCCCGGGCAACTTCTGGTGGTGACCTAAACCGAGAACCAGCCTCCAGCGATCATTCCCATCCCGCTTTGAAATTTGTTCCCCAAAACGATAGGCTTCGTGATTCAAAATATTTATCAACTTTCTGTAGGAGTACACAGATGAAACCCAAAATGATCCTGGCCCTAATATTGATCGCTGCTGGAGTCAGCAGTAGGCCCCTTGGAGCCCTTGCTCAACCTGCCGAGTCCACTCTCCAATTGGTACAAGAGTTGCACGTCAGTGCCGGTAAAGCTGGGGCGTATGAAGCCATTACCGCCGCGCGGAACGCCAGAATGGCCGATGCTGGTGTGACTTTCAGCCATTTCGTCTTGATGCGAGAAGGCAGCCCCCCGGTTTACCGCTCAATCACTGGTGGCTTGGAGAACATGGCTGCGTTCGACATGCGAAATGCCCAGATGGCCTCGATGGCGCCAGCTCCGCCCGGATCTGCCAGGGGAATCATAGAGAACATCGAGTCCTCGATCCGGAGAACCCGCCCGGACCTGAGTTACCTTCCCGATAACCCTAGAATAGCCATCGGCGACGTCGGATTTATCCGAGAAATCAATATTTACCTGCCTTTTGGATCCAGAGCGGAGGCTGCTCGAATCATCACCCAAGTCAATGCACTCATGAGACGACATAACATTCGCAACCCCTTTTTCGTATCAATGTCGGTCATGGGCAATGGACCAGCTCTCCGAATTGTGACGCCGGCCCGCGATGCAGCGGATTTCTATGCAGAAAATCAACGCCAAGCCGCTACCTTGGGAGCCGAGTGGCAAGCTCTCGGCCGTCAAATGGGGTCCCTGGCGACCAAAATCGAGTTCACGAACAATATTCCAAGACGGGACCTTGGTTACAACCCTAACTAGCAATAGAGACCGCTGACGGAGCCGAGTCCCATCACCTCCGTCAGCGGTCTCTTCGGTTCGCAGGCCCCCTCCCTTAACTTCGCCACAACTTCAGCGATTCTGTCGGGTCAAATATCTCAACCTATGATGTTGTTGCAAGAAATCAATTTTTAACTTAGGAATCGCCTTTCGACCCGCCTAGAACATTTAGGGTGATTAGGCTATATTTGCCCTTGCTTTTTGCTGATTGCGACAAACTCTCTAAAGCAGGGTGCCCCTAAGTTAAATAATGCGGAGCCGGCACGGCTCCAGTTTTTGGTGAATCTTCCGGGAGGACAACCTTATGAGACGGACTTCAACTATTGTAGCCATCGCGGGGCTCATAGCAGCCTCAACCCTCCTGGGCGCCTGCACTCAGGAATCCGCTACTGTCCCCTTAAGTCTCAAGATGTATATCCAGCTCAGTCCCGGACAACTTCCTGCATTCGAAGAAGCCCGGGCTCGCTCGATTGAGCACCGGACCAATAACAATTACCCCTGGACTGAATATGTCGCTATCACTGAGAACAACGTGGTCCGTATCTGGGTGAACCTTGATAACGGCTGGGAGGATGTGGCTGCCAGGCGAGCCTGGTTTCAGGACAATCCCGTCGGAGCGGCCGGCGCCAGCCCCTTAGGCGGAGGAGATTTATTGGGCACAGAAATCAGTGAGGCTTTACCGGAGTATTCCTACGTGCCCGACAATCCACGGGTGCCCGCTGGAGAAGTCGAATTCATACGGGAGGCTCGGGTATTCCCCAGCCCCGGGAATGGTGCCGGCGTGCAGGAGACCATGGGAGCTATCAGAGACGCCTTACAGGAAGCTGGCAGCGACCAAACTCGGTATGTCACTAGAAATTTAATAGGACGGGGAGCCTTTAGCTTTAGTGTTCACTACATGGCGAGTGATGCCGCAGATTATTACGCCAGTCGCCAAGCCATGCAGCCCATCTTTGACAGGATACAGGCCCGGGGTAACGGCAATGCTCGGCGCATCCGGAACATCAATTGGATTTCTAGGGATGACCTTCACTACACTCCGGCCGACTAATCCATCATCAACAGGAATGAAACGGCCTCATTCTGGCGTGAACGCCTCTCAGGTGTGACACATAGACCTTGATAAGGAGCATCTAATGAATCGAGTGTTATTGGTAACGGCTTTAACCGGACTTCTTGCGGTATTGGCAATATTCGGTACATCTGCCCAAAACGCGGGCGGAGGACCATTTTTCTATAACGTAGCAATGCAAGTGAAACCGGGCCAACTCCAAGCCTTTGAAGAAGCCCGAGGCCGTTGGGTTGCCCATCGCCAGGAACACGGTTACCCCTGGCGAGAAAATGTTGCCATCACCGCTGAAAATAACATCGTGCGCATCTCTACCCGTCTTGACAATGGTTGGGACGACGTAGCTGCCCGGCGGGAATGGGTGCAAAATACCCCGCGGGCCAACTCTGGAATGGCGGCCACCGTTGACTTCCTTGGTAGTGAGATTGGGCAGGGACTGCCTGAGCTTTCTTACATCCCAGAAAACCCCAGATTCACCGGCCCAGAAGAAGTCGGCTTTTTCCGAGAATTACGAATATTGCCCAACCCGGGTGCGGGAGCAGCCGTGCGACAGTTTCTGGCCGACCTTCGTGACGCACAGGCCGAGGCTGACAGTGACCAGCCCCGTTTCGTTGGGCGCACCTTGATCGGACGTGACACATTCGGTTTCGGGGTCATCACTCCAGCAAGAGACATTGGGGACTCCTACGCAGCGCGTGAGGCCCTGCAACCCATTATTAGCAGTTTATCGGGTCTACAAGGCAACATCCGACGATTCAGGGTTATTCACTGGATACCTCGACCTGATCTGAGTTACGTCCCTGAGGATTAACTCAAAAGCAGTAACCCCACGGCACGATCTAGGTTATGTCCCAGACAATTGACAGAAGGATCAACAGATCAATTTCGCAATCGAGCAGCAAACTCTTCCGGAGCCTTTACAGGAATTAGGAGTGAACTAATGATGCAGGTGTTGACAAGAATCGCCTTAACCGGACTCGTACTCGGAGTCGCATTTTCCCACGCTGCGGCCCAGGCTCCCGCCGGAGCACTGAGCCATACGATGTATATGCAGTTGGGACCAGGCCCAGGCCAGCTCCAAGCCTTTGAAGAAGCACGCGGCCGGGCAATTGAGCACCGCCGGGAGCATGGCTTCGCCTGGAACGAATTTGTAGCGATCGATGAAAATAACATCGTTCGCATCTCGACAACCCTACCCAACGGATGGGCGGATCTTGCGGCACGCCGGGCCTGGTTTCTGGACACCCCGCGGTCAAACTCCGGTGTATTCGAAGTGGCTGGAGTCCTCGGAACCGAGATTGGCGAATTCTTACCGGAGTTTTCCTACCAGCCAGAGAATCCTCGAGTGGCACAAGGGGAAGGTGGATTTGTTCGTGAAATCAGAGTATACCCAAGCCCAGGCTCCTTCAACCAGATTCAAGAATTCATGTCAGGGTTCAGACAGGCCATGATCGACATGGACAGCGATCAAAACCGTGGGGTTGCTCGAAACATCGTCGGGGACGGAGGATTCAGCCTGAGCGTGTATTACCCAGCAACGGACCCGGCCGACTACCATGCAGCACGGCAAGCACTCTTGCCAATCTTCGACGGGCTCCCCAGCGCAAGCATTTTCCAACGCATCCAGAACATCAACTGGACGCCAAGGCAAGACTTAAATTTCACAGTAGATAACTGACCCGCTGCGCTTACAAAGCCTCGATTCCACCTGATCGCCTCTACCGTCAAGAGGGGTCTGGAATCGGGGCCACACCCCCAAGAAAGGGAAGGCCTTGGAGCGGCGATATCTGAGAGGCAACTGATACCGTCAGGCTACAGTCAAGTAGATAGCCACACCGATACCCACCAAAACCACAACCCCTAAAAAGGCGGGAATTCCACGAGTCGCTGTCTCGGCCAAGAACTTCATCCATGGACAACAATCAAACATGCTCACACTCTAGCTGAGATTACTCACTTCGTCCACAATTCAAGAACACCGGAAAACTTTCCACATTCCCCTCTTCCCTACAGGCCTCTCATCGGACGCCCCATACCTGTTCTAACCGGTCACGAGCTATTTCTCTCCCTCTGACTCAGAAACAACATTGAGGCCGATGGTCGAACCCGATAGTATCGAGCAGCTGGCCTTAGTGGGATAATAGCCACACTCACGTCGGGGCACAGTTCAACGCAAAACGCATGCAGACACAATCGGCAAACAGAATCCGAAGATGAAAGAGCAGCCATGACGATGCGACAGCCGAGGTTTACAGCAGTCACCACAGTGATACTCGCGTGCGCCCTGAGTGCCAGCTTTGGAGCAGCCGGCCAAGGACAGTGGGAGCCTGGGCCGGCCGCGTGGGCCGGAGACCTGACACCTCTCAGTGCCGAAGAGTGGACCCCCGACCGCGCCAGCCACCTACTCATTCGAGCTGGCTTTGGCGGCACCCCTGCGGATATTGCCGCCTTGGCCGCCGTGTCCCCCGAAGAGGCCGTGGGGTCTCTCGTCTATTACGACGACTTTGCCACCGACCACCTCTTGCCCTTCGAGCATTCTGGCTTCTGGGATGAAACGCTGGCGCATTTTCCGCCAAGCCGTCCGGCAGCCACCGACCTCGCCCTACGCAATGGCGAAAGCATGGGCATTCGCGTCAAACCCGAATACGTCAACCGCCACGCCCAGCCAGTCTCCGATCGCTTCTTCTACTGGCTTCGTGCAACCCTGCTAGAGACCCGTCGGGTGGGTTACTGGTGGGCCGAGCGCATGCTCGACACCCCGCGGCCTCTCGAAGAGAAGATGGCGCTCTTCTGGCACGGGCATTTCGCCACCGCTCAGAACAAGGTGCGGGATTACCGGAAAATGCTGTTGCAGATCGACATGTTCGAGCGCTACGCCACCGGGAACTTCGGCGACCTCACCGTCGCCGTCGCCCAGGACCCGGGCATGCTCTATTACCTCGATGCCGGGGTGAATGTGAAAGGTGCCGCCAACGAAAACTTTGCCCGCGAGGTAATGGAACTCTTTACCATGGGGGTAGGCAATTACAGCGAGGCAGATGTCCGCGAAGCCGCACGCGCTTTTACCGGATGGAATTTTGAAAACCTCGACTTCGTCGTCCACCCTACCCTGCACGATGAGGACCCGAAAACGTTCCTGGGGCAAACCGGGAATTTCGACGGCGTCGACGTCATCAAAATCATTCTCGAACAACCCGTCACGGCCGAATATATTGCTGGCAAAATCTACCGCTTTTTCGTCCGTGAAGACTTATCGCCAGCCCTCCAGACAGAGCTTGGGGCCATTTTCCGCGACCACAACTATGAACTCCGTCCGCTTCTGGAAACCATCTTCCGTTCCCGGGATTTCTATAGCCAGGCGACCTACGGCCACCATATCAAGGGGCCAGTCGAACATGTCGTGACCATGCTCAAGCACCTGGGCGCCGACGATATTCCCGGCGTGCCCGACTTCAACCAAACGACCATCGCACTAGGTCAGCATTTGCTGAATCCCCCCTCGGTCGCCGGGTGGGCCCAGGGTCGGTCGTGGATCACCCCCGCCCTGCTCCAGGAGCGCGGAAACGTCGCCTTTGACTACCTCTTCCCAAACCCTATCGCCTTCCGTGACCCCAACTTCCTCTCGCG
>Ga0310344_10002647_pt1 | contig 13430 bp, 11 predicted proteins | sample HC15DNA20200_MG_FD_203801 | JGI IMG/M metagenome (GOLD analysis project Ga0310344, IMG submission 203801) | Marine microbial communities from station ALOHA, North Pacific Subtropical Gyre - HC15-DNA-20-200_MG | ecosystem: Environmental > Aquatic > Marine > Oceanic | place: Pacific Ocean: North... | reverse complement strand
AAAAAATGAAAAATATATCTTTTATATTAAACGGTAAGAAAGTAATTGCGAAAGAAGGTGAGACTATATGGCAAGTTGCTAAAAAACATGGTGAAAACATTCCGCATCTTTGTTATGAACCAAAACCAGGATATAGACCTGATGGAAATTGTAGGGCTTGCATGGTTGAAGTCGATGGTGAAAGAACTTTAGTGGCTTCGTGTATTAGGAAACCAACTAAAGGAATGAAAGTTAATACAAAATCTAATAGAGCTAAAACTTCTCAAAAATTAGTATTTGAATTACTTGTTGCTGATCAGCCAAAAAGAAGTGTTGCTCGTGACAAGAACTCAAAATTTTGGCAATGGGCTGATAAGTTAGGAATTAATAATAGTAGATTTCCAAAAAAAAGTTACCTACCTAAACCAGACATAAGTCATACAGCCATGGAGGTTAATTTAGATGCTTGTATTCATTGTAATTTATGTGTTAGAGCTTGTAGAGAAGTTCAAGTCAATGATGTTATAGGAATGGCTAATCGAGGATCTAAAGCAAAAATTGTTTTTGATTTTGATGATCCAATGGGGGATAGCACCTGTGTTGCATGCGGTGAATGTGTTCAAGCTTGTCCTACTGGAGCCTTAATGCCAGCTTCAGTTATGGATGAACAGCATGTTTCTAATACAAAAGTAGATAAGAAAGTTGAATCGGTTTGTCCGTATTGTGGTGTTGGTTGTCAAGTAGAATACAACATCAAAAATGATAAAATATCGTGGATAGATGGAAAAGATGGACCTTCAAATCATAACAGATTATGCGTGAAAGGTAGGTTTGGCTACGATTATATTAGTAATCCAGAAAGATTAAAAGAACCTCTTATAAGAAAATCAAATATAAAAAAAGATCCAAATAAAATTTTTGATCCAAAAAATCCCTACAAATATTTTAGGAAAGCTTCTTGGAAAGAAGCTTTAGATTTTGCAGCAAGTGGACTGAAAAAAATCCGCGAATTAGATGGAAACAATTCTCTTGCTGGTTTTGGATCGGCTAAAGGATCTAATGAAGAAGCATATTTATTTCAAAAGTTAGTAAGAACAGGTTTTGGAACAAATAATGTCGATCATTGCACAAGACTGTGTCATGCCTCATCGGTTGCTGCACTTTTAGAAACAATCGGATCAGGCGCTGTTAGTAATCCTTTCTATGATTGTGAAAATTCAGAAGTGATTATTGTGATTGGTGCTAACCCAACTGAAAATCATCCTGTTGCTGCAACTTTTTTTAAGAATGCTGCAAAAAATGGATCTAAACTGATTGTTGTTGATCCTAGAAAAAGTTCTCTAAATAAATATGCTTTTAAAAGTTTAAATTTTAGACCTGGCACCGACGTAGCTTTATTAAATTCAATAATGAATGTAATTGTTGAAGAAAAACTTTATGATCAACAATATATCAAAGGATTTACTGAAGGTTTTAAAGATTTAAAAGACAATATTAAGAAATTCCCGCCTGAGAAAATGGAAAAAATTACAGGTATAAAAGTTGAAACCATAAAAAAAGTTGCAAGAACATATGCAAAAGCAAAATCAGCAATTATTTTTTGGGGAATGGGAATATCTCAACATGTTCACGGAACTGATAATGCAAGAGCATTAATTGCTTTATCTTTAATGTGTGGACAAATTGGAAGACCAGGAACTGGGTTACATCCTCTTCGCGGGCAAAATAATGTTCAAGGAGCCTCAGATGCTGGATTAATTCCAATGGTTTTTCCTGATTATTTTCCAGTTGAAGATAACAAAAATAGAAAAAAATTAGAAAAACTTTGGAAATCTGATTTAGATTCTGAACCAGGACAAACGGTTGTTGAAATAATGCATGGAATGGTTGATGGCTCAATTAAAGGAATGTATATAATGGGCGAAAACCCTGCAATGTCTGATCCTGATACACAAGAAGCTAGGAAAGGGCTTGCAAATTTAGAACATTTAGTTGTTCAAGATTTATTTTTAACTGAAACTGCAACATTTGCTGATGTTATTTTACCGAGCTCAGCTGCTCCTGAAAAAGATGGAAGTTTTACTAATACAAATAGACAAGTTCAAATGGGTAGAAAAGCAATACCTTTGCCAGGAAATACAAAACAAGATTTATGGATTATAAATGAAATTGGCAAAAGATTAGGTTTAGAATGGAATTATAAACATCCTAAAGATGTTTTTCCCGAGATGGCAGAAACAATGCCATCAATTAAAGGTTTAACATGGGATAGATTAAATAAAGAAAACTCGGTTGTTTATCCTGTAAAAGATGTAAATAAGCCTGGAGAAGAAGTAATTTTTTCTAATGGTTTTGATACAGAAAACAAAAGAGGAAAGATTGTTCCAACAGAACTAACACCCCCAGACGAGGTTCCAGATAATAAATTTCCAATGATTTTAATGACTGGTAGATTGCTTGAACATTGGCACACTGGTTCTATGACAAGAAGATCAAAGGTTTTAGATTCTATCGAGCCAGTAGCCACAGCTCATTTCAATCCAAAACAACTAAAAAAACAAGGAATAAATGCAGGTGATAAAGTTGAAATTGAAACCAGAAGAGGAAAAGTTGAAGTAAAAGTAAGATTAGATAGAAATGTTCCAAATAATGTTATTTTTTTTCCTTTTGCTTTTAAAGAAGCTCCAGCTAACGTATTAACAAATCCCAAATTGGACCCATTTGGGAAAATACCAGAATTTAAATATTGCGCTGCAAATATGAAGAAGTTAAATAAATCATTACCAATTTCTTATAAATAAATAAGAAAAAATTAATGAAAATCAAAAAATTAAAATTGGCTGGACCTTTTGTTATTGAACCAAAAGTTTTTCATGATAGAAGAGGGTTTTTGTACGAAACATATAATCAGTCCCTATATTTAAAATTAATAAAATCAAAAATTGTACAAGTAATACATTCTCATTCAAAAAAAAATACAATTAGAGGAATACATTTTCAATACCCAAATCTTCAAGGAAAGCTTGTTTCTGTTGTTAACGGAAAAATATTTGATGTAACTGTAGATATTAGAAAAAACAGCGCAACTTTTGGAAAATGGTGCGGTGTCTTCTTAGATTCAAAAAAAAAAAATCAACTTTGGATACCCAAAGGTTTTGGTCATGGCTATTTAGTAATGAGTAATGCTGCTGACATAATCTATAAATGCACAGAAAAATATTATCCGAATAATCAAAAAGGCGTTAAATGGAATGATCCTTTTGTAAAAATCAAATGGCCAACTAAAAAACCAATTTTATCCAAAAAAGATTCAACAGCATTAAATTTGAAAGAAAATAAAAGATTGCCAAAATGAAAAAAAAAGTTCTTTTAATTGGAAAAAATGGACAAATTGGGAATTTTTTAAAAAATAATCTAAAACTAATAAATAATATTGTTGTAAGAAGTATATCAAAGAAAGATTTAGATTTAGAAAATTTAGTATCCATAAAAAAAAAATTAAATAAATTTAAACCTAATATAATAATTAATGCTGCAGCATATACTAAAGTTGATGACGCTGAAAGAAACAAAAAAATTTGTTACAAAATTAATGCATTAAGTATCAAAGAAATTTCAAAGTGGTGTAAAACAAATCAATGTTTACTAGTATATTATTCGACAGACTATATTTTTAATGGAAAAAACAAAGTTCCTTGGAAAGAAAATAATATTCCTAATCCAATTAATTTTTATGGGAAAAGCAAATTGGATGGTGAAAATTTTATAATAAAATCAAAATGTGATTATTTAATATTAAGAATTAGTTGGATTTACTCAGATAAAGGTGAAAATTTTCCAAAAAAAATTATAAAAAAGATTGAAAAAAATAAAATATTAAATGTAGTAAATGATCAAATAGGAACACCAAACCACGCAAGTTTTATAAGTAAGGTTACAATTAAAATTTTGAAAAAAATTTTAAAGAATCCTGAATCAAATCCTAAAATATTAAATGTTTCAGCCAGAGGAAATACTAGTTATTATAAATTTGCAAAAAAAATCAAAAAAATTTTAAAACCAAAATATAAAGATTGTAAATTTATCCCGATTTCTACTAAAGATTTAAATAAGTTAGTCAAAGATTACAGTAAAATGAAAAGACCTTTAAATTCTAGACTTAACATAAATAAATTAGAAAAGTTCTTAAAAGAAAAAATGCCTGATTGGGAATTAATTTTTCTTAAAAATGCAAAAAAAATTATTAGAAATTACCATAATAATTAATTTCTTTTTCTAGCCTGAATTAAAAGGTTATCCATACTCAAATTCTTGTATCTTTTTTTTTTTTTATTATTTTTCTTATATTTATTGCTAAGTTTTAAATTCAAATTATTTTGTAATGAAGCAATTAAGGTTGTTACAATTATATCAAACGCGTATTTCATACCATTGACATGGCAAATTTCATCTCCATAAAATGTTGGTATAGAAATTTCTCTTATTTTTGAATTAACAATAAATAATTGAATAAGTATTTCTGTATCAAAGTGAAAATCATTAGTATTTAAATGAAATGGTATGTTTTTTAATGAATTTATAGAATAAATTCTATAACCAGTATGAAATTCTGCCAATTTTGTTTTAAGAAGAAAATTCTGTATTGTTGTTAAAATAATATTTCCAACGAGCTTATAAAATGGCATTCCGCCCTTTAAAGCATTTTTTTTCTTTATCATTCTTGAACCCATTACCACGTCATATTTATTTTTTTTTAATTCATACATAAGTTTAGGTAATTCTTCAGGGGCATATTGACCGTCTCCATGCAATAACACAACATAGTCAAAATTTTTCTTTATAGCATAATGATATCCAATCTTTTGATTTCCACCATATCCTTGGTTTCTCAGATTGTACAATATGTTAAGTTTAAAAACCGAGTTCTTGTTTTTTTTTATTTTTTTTGAAATTTCAAAAGTTCTATCTTGTGAACAATCATCAATTATAAGGACTTCTAAATTATAAATTTTAGATAATTTTTTTGGTATTCTATTAATTACACTTTGAATTGTTTTTTCTGCATTATAAGCAACAATGAAAATTAATAATTTGGTTTTTTTCATTTTTTTTTATTATTATCCTTCAATATGTTTAAAAAAAATATAACAAAAGAATGCATTTTATCATTAGTTTTATTTATTACATCGGCTAATTTCATTCTATGGTTTTTTAAAAAATTTATTTTTGGTGAAAGAGAATTTTTTTGGGATCTTCCTCCAGTTTATTGCGCTGGAAAATTATTTTCTGAAAATTTAAATCCTTATGGTTTTTTTCCAAATAACCCCTTATCAACATGTGTGCAAAATATATCTAATCTTAACGAGGGGTTTGTGTATGTTTACAGTATTCCTTTTTTGAAATTTTTAAATTTATTTTCAGAATTTAATTTTTTAATTTTAAAAAATATTTGGTTTTTTTTAATTATTTTCATTACATTTTTTTTTGCTTTTATATCAAAAAGAATTTTTTTTAAAGAAAAAAAACTTTTTTTTTATATTCCTATTTTTTTTGTCTTGCTTTTTTCATTTGGTGGAAACATTTCAAACGCACTTATAACAGGAAATGTCTCTATAATTTCATATCTATTTGTATCAATAGGTTTATTACAGCTATATAATAAAAAAAATAATATATTTTATTTATGTATCATCCTTGCTTCTCTTATTAAACCGCATTACTTTATATATCTTACAATTCCAATATTCATAGAAGGATATAAATCATTAAAAAATATTATTTTTTTTTTCCTTATTGGTTTATCAGTTTATCTTTATGATTTCTTTTTAAATAAAGAATTATTTTTAAGTTTTATAGACTCTGCTTCAACAGTTAGAAAGGATTTGTGGTTTAATGCCTTTGGTGATGGAATAGGCTTATCAAGCATGTATGACAGATTGCCAGCAAGATTATTATCAATAATTAATGTTAAAATTAACGCTGGTCCCGGATTATTTTCTTATGTATCTTGGTTAGTGACTTCAATAGTTTTTTTCATTATCACTTATTTTTTAACATTTGAAAAAATAAAAAAAGATTCTTTACAAAAAAATATCGCTCTTGGATTAGTTGTAACAACAGCTTGCTTGCCAAGAATGCAGCAATACGACTTGTTTTTAGTAATACCGGCATTATTTTTCTTAGGTTTTAGTCTAATGAATTCTCAAAAAAAAAATAATTCGATTATTGGTTTTACTTTTTTATTAATTATGTTTGCTGTCCAAGATATAAGAACACCTATATTCTTAATGTTATCAATAATCTTTATTTTTTATTTAGAAAAAATTAAGTTTTTTCAAAATAATAAATTAATAAATTTCTAGTTTTGGAACAAATGTAACAAATTTTCCATTCCATTTTTTAATATATTTTAATTTTTTCATAACTTCTTTTCTTAGATTCCATACAAGAATAACAATTAAATCAGGTTTAAATTTTAATATAAATTTTTCACCTACAACGGGTATATGACTTAAAGGCATAAACTTTCCTATTTTTATTTTAGTATCATCAACAACATGGCTTATCAAATTTGTATTTATTTTGCAAAAGTTTAAAAAGGTGCTTGCCTTATGGGCTGCTCCAAAAGCAATTATTTTTTTTTTTTTATTTTTTTGATTATTTAAAAAAGATAAAGTGTTCTTCTTAATTAAATTAATCTCTTTTTGAAAATTACTATAAGCAACAACGCTATTTAATTTTTCTTTTTTTTCTTTATTTAAGACTCTTTTTACTTTAAAAGAAACATTGTTTTTTAATGAATATTTCCTTTTTACATAAACTCTTAACGAGCCACCGTGAGTTGGTAATTCATCAACATCAAATATTGTCATTCCGTAGTTGTTAAAAATCTTTTGAATCGAAGTAAGCGAGAAATAATAATAATGTTCATCATAAATTGTATCAAACTGTTTTTTTTTTATTAAATTTAAAAGATGAGGAAATTCAATTGATAAAACTCCATCATTTTTAAGTAGAAAAATACTTGAATTTATGAATTCTTTTAAATCAGGAATGTGTGCTAACACATTATTTGCAATAATTAAGTCTGTTTTTTGGTAATTTTTAAAAATTCTTTTTGCAGAATTATAATTGAAAAATTCATTGATAGTTTTAACCCCTTTCTTTTTTGCTTCTTTAATTACTCCTGCAGATGGCTCTATCCCTAAGCATGGAATTTTCTTTTTTACATAATGTTGAAGTAAATATCCATCATTAGACGCAATTTCCAATACAAAAGATTTTTTATTTAAATGAAATTTTTTTATACTTTTTTGAACAAATTTTTTACAGTGCTCTACCCAACTCTTTACAGTTGAAGAATAATAAATATAGTCTTTAATAAAAATATCTTTTGGCTTTGTATAAACTGGGTGTTGTACTAAAAAACATTTTTTACAAAAGAATACTTTTAAAGGTTTTAGAATTTCCTTTTTCTTTAATTCTTTTTTTGATAATAATACATCAACTCTTGGTAAGTATCCTAAATTTGCAAACATTTTTAGTTTTCTTTTTTTACAATGTTTACAATTCATAATTTTTTATTTTTTTTCTTTTGAACCTTTTTCAGCAAATTTTAACAAAGCATTCAAATTAGGTGATGTTTTAGCCCTTATTAAAACACTATAACCAAACAAATTTTTTGAAAATAAAATTAAAATTTTATTTATTAGAATGAGTATGCTACTAAAAATATTTTTACCAAATGCTGAATCAAAAGGTGCTGGAGAAGCTTTAGTATCTATTATTTCGTAGCCTGACTCTTCTAAAAGTTTTTTAAAACTTTTAAAAGTAAATAATCTAGTATGATTAGGGTGTAATATGCCTCTTCTTCCATAATTAAAAAAGCCAAAAAATAATTGTATTCTATTAAATATAAATCCAATATTAGGAGTAGTTATCACTATCTCTGGTGAAGAATAAGTACTAAAAAAACTTTTAATATCCTCCATAAATTTTTCTGGGTGTTTTAAATGATTTATCAAATCTAATAAAAATACATAATTATATTCATCAAAATTTATTTTTTTTAAGCTACTCAAATTCTTATCTAAATCAATTTTTAAGAAACTGTCTAGAATTCTTTTTTTTGGAGGGTTTTTATCCAAACCTAAGACTCTACATTTCTTTTTTTTCAGTATTTCTGATATAATTCCTGTACCGCTTCCAAATTCTATAATTTTAGATCCACGTTTTATATTTTCTAAAGCTATTTCATGTATTTTCATAAAACCAAATGGTTTAAATGAGTGATAATTTTGATAAAAATTTTTATTTGTGTCATATCTTCTTTTATAAATGATCCCGGTCTTTTGTAGTTTTATTAAAAATGCTTCTTTGCAAACATTCCAGCAATATTTCCAGCCATTTACATGACATACTTCGTCTCCATAATGAGTTTTTATTGGCATTTCAATTATTCTAGCTTTCTGAAGATTTAGTTGAATAATTATTTGCGTATCGAAATGGTAATCGTTTGAATTTAGCTGAAAAGGTATTTTTTTTAGAATTTTAACCGAAAACAATCTTTGGCCTGTATGGAATTCAGATAAAGATGTTCCAATTAAAAAGTTTTCAATAAATGTAGTGACTTTATTACCTAAAAATTTATATATTGGCATACCACCTTTTAAAGATTGAAAACCTTCCATCATCCTTGAACCAAAAACAGCATCGCATTTATTATTTAACAAAGGAACAAGTTGTCGTGGTATTTCTTCAGGTGGGTACTGTCCGTCTCCGTGTGTTAATGCAATAAAATCAAAGTTATGTTTTATAGCATACATAAAGCCAATTTTTACATTACCTCCAAAGCCTTGATTTATAGGATTTCTTAAAATTGTAGTTTTTAAGTTTAAATTATTTTTTTTTTTAAATTCTGTTGCAATATTAAATGTGTTATCATCCGAAGCATCATCAATAATTAAAGCTTCAAGCTCATACTTATAATTTGAATTCGGTAAACGATTTATTGTATCGCAAATAGTTTTTGCAGCATTGTATGCAAGCATAAATATTAAAACTCTTGTTTTCTTTTTAGAATTTTTCTTAATCATTTTTTTTTAGTCTTATTTCGTTCATTATTTTACTTTGAACTAAACATTTTTGTAAATGATTATTAATTTTTCTTTTGTCTTTAATAATGTGAGAAAAATTATCTAACATTTTTATAAAATGATTTGTTTTTGGAAAAGAAATTTTTTTAAAGCTTTTATTTTTGTAAATTATTATTTTCGGCGTGATACTATTTGGTTTAGAAAAAAAAGGTTCAGCAATAATTGTCCCTTTCGTTCCTATAATTCTTAAACTATTTTTATATAACTTTCCAAAACCCCAATTTAAATTAAATAAAGCATGCTTATTTATAAATAAAGCTGAACCAGAAATATCAACACCCAAAGATTTATTTCTTTTTAAATCAGAATAGTACAATTTTGAATTAAATTTAAAAAGATTTAAAAAAGATGAAATTGGATAACAGCCAAGATCAAGTAAAGATCCTCCGCCTAATTTTTTTTTATATCTCCAATTTGATTTTTCCAAATGTGGGCAATTAAAAGTTAAACTAACTGAAGTTGGATCGCCAATATATCTTTTATCGATTAAATTCTTAATTTTTTTAAAGATAGGATGATGCAAATACATAAATGACTCACATATAGACAGCTTATTTTTTTTTGCTATTTTTACCAAATCACTAACTTCTTGATAATTATTTGCCAATGATTTTTCAGACCACAAATGCTTTTTAGATTTTAATATTTTTTTTGCTTGCATATAATGCAAACCAATCGGAGTTGCAAGATAAATTACATCTATTTTATTATCTGACAGCAGAGTTTTTTCATTTTTCCATATTTTACAAGATAATTTTTTTGAATATTTTGATAATAATTTTTGGTTTCTTGTAAACAAACCATACAAATTAATTTGTCTTGACTTTTTTATAGCAGGAAGAATTTTGTTTATAGAATGTCTTCCTAGTCCCCATAAAACAAGATTTATTTTCATTGAAAAAAATTAAAAATGAGCAATTATTCCTCGTATATGAGGATTAATCCATGAATTAAATTTTAAACACTCTTTAATTTGCCACATACTCATCCAAATAAATTCTTTAGTAAGGGCAACCTTATGTTTTTCAGGTATTTCTACTAACATTCCTAAATTTCTTTTATTATTTAACCTTCCGCCATCTTCAGACAGCCATTGTTTAAAAAGAATTTTATATTTTTTATTTTTTAAATTAAAATAATTAATAAATCTAGGCTTTCTTCCTCTATGTGCTCTTCTTAAATTACTAAATGTTGCTTGCAATGTTGGGCTCAATTGTATGTATTTATAATTTCCTGGTTCACATTTTGCTTCAATAAGATAATGTGGGATGCCATTAAATCTTTTTCTTACAATTCCTAATATACCTCCATCATAACCTACCTGAGTTAATATCGGTTGGTCCCAACAATCTACTTCTCGAGATCTTGTTTCTTGAATCCTTAAAGCCTCAACTTTGAAAAATTCTTTAGTTTTATGAAAATAATATCCTTTTTTTTCATTATATTTCCATCCTTTACATTCATTCATAGGTATATTTTTTACTTTTATTTTGGTTTTTTTTCTTTTTTCATTAAACCAACTTTTTATATATTTAAAATTATGAACTTGCGACCAGTCTTTTAAGGATTCAAACTGAAGTTCTAATCTTACTTCAGAGGCTTTTATTCTAATTTTAGATTCTTTTACATTTTTTATATATTGTTTTAACTCTTCTTTGTAAATATTTTGATCTTTTTTTTTCATTAAGCATCCATCAAAAAAATTTCTAATTAATAAAAATCAATTTTGTAATTTTATCCATTTACTTTTATATTTATGTGATTTAATAGCATTTTCTACTAAATATTGAGTTCTGTAACCATCTTTAAAATTTGGGAATGTCTCTTTTTTTGAAAAGATACAATCAACTAATCTATCAATAATTTTTGAAACTGGATAAATTCTTGTATCAGAATTTTTATTAATTTTTTTTTTTTTTAAAAGAATTTTTTTTTGTGTCAATTTTTGGTTATCTGTTAAATAAACTTTAAATCCAGTAATCCAATCCTGATCTTTTCCTTTAAGAATAACAGAACCTTTATCATTAGAAAAATTTATAATGTGCTCATTTACACCTATAGCATTATTTGAAGCATTAATTATTCCCTTTGTACCAGATGAAAATTTCATTAATATTATTGCATTTGTATAACCACTAAATTTATAGTTTTTTTCACTAAATAAAAAAGTTGATATAGAATTTATAGGTTCAAGAAACCATTCAATGTAATAAAATATGTGTGGAACTACATTATTTAGTATACCTCCTCCAATATTAAAATTATTTTTCCATGAATTTTGTTTTAAACGGTTAGTTTTAGATTGATAATGTAAGTCAATATTTACATTTTTTATTGATCCTAGTTTTTTGTTATCTAATATTTCTTTAGCAATTATAAATTCATCAATCTCAGGAAATTCAAAATCTACACCGCATGGAATTTTTAATTTTTTTTGTAAATTAAAAATTTTTTTAACTGTTTTAATATTTACCGCTAGAGGCTTCTCAGCAAATATTGGGATGGACTTTTTAAGACAGTAATTAATAATTTTTTCCTGCTTTAATGGGGGAACAGCAATGCTTATTAAATCAAAATTTAAATTATCTAACATTTGTTTCCATTTATCAAAAAAATATGGGATATTATTTTTTTTCGCTGCTGATTTAGCTTTATTTTTTTTTTCTGAACATAGAGCTATTACGTCACATTTTTTATTTTTTATAAACGCTGGAAGATGACAACTTAAACCAAATTCCAAACCAATAATTCCTACTTTTAATCTTTCCATAATAATATTCTTTAATTATTAATTCTTTTTAGAAAATTATTTGCTTTTTTTAAGTCGTTATAGTCGTTAATATTAAAAAAGGGATCAATGTTCTTATAAGAAAAATTTACTACTGAATAAGAATGCTTATGAATAAATAGATCGATTTTTCTTTGATTTTCTTTTATCAAAGTTTTACTTAATGAATTCTTCAAAGAAATTGACCAAATCCCAAAAACTGGGTGAACTCTCTTATTAGATTTAGCAATAACTATTTTACATTTTTTTTCTCTTGCTTTTTCCATAAGTTTACTAACTAAATTAATAGGAAAAAAAGGTGCATCACAAGGCATCGTAACTATCCATTTAAAATTTTTCTGTTCTCCATAATGCATAGCTGATAAAATTCCTGAAAGAGGGCCTTTAAAACCTTTGACAGAGTCATTAATAATTTCTAAGTTAAATTTTTTAAATTTTGAACTATTTGAATTTGTATTAATAATTAATCTCGATACCTGGTCCGAGGCATTGTGAATTACATATTCTATAAGAAACTTGCCATTTATTTTTTTAAAAAATTTGTTTCCACCTTTCATTCTTCTAGACAGACCTCCTGCTAAAATAACTCCTAAAACATTTTTATTATTTTGTATCATAGATAATTCTTTTTGTTCCTGATAAAGCTATAAATCTTTTACCTTTGGTTCTTCCTATAAGCGTAAGATTAGATTTCTTAGCTAGTTCAACCCCCCACGAGGTAAATCCATTTCTTGATATTAAGATCGGTATTTTCATTTTTACAGTTTTAATAATCATCTCACTAGTAAGTCTTCCAGTTGTATAAAAAATTTTATCAACCGGTGTAATTGAATGTTTGTACATATATCCTGCAATTTTATCAACCGCATTATGCCTTCCAACATCTTCCATATAGACTTTTACATTATCTTTTTCACATAAAACACATCCGTGTATTGCTCTTGCTTTCAAATATAAACTTGGTGTTGTATTAATTTCCTTAAGTAATTTGATCATCCATGAAGCTTTAATCTTTGCAGTTTTAGATAATTTAACATTTTCAAATTCTTCCATAATATCTCCAAAAACTGTTCCCTGTGCGCATCCTGATGTAAGAGTTTTTTTTTTAAGTTTATCTTCGTAATTTGTTTTTAATTTTGTTCTAACTACAACTGTGCTAATTTCTTCATCATAATCAACGCCGGTGATTTTATCATTCTTTTTAAGCATGTTTTGATTTAACAAATAACCTATGGCTAGATATTTTGGATAATCACAAATTGTCATCATTGTAACTATTTCTTGATCATTTAAAAATAGAGTTAGAGGTCTTTCTACAACAGAATGTACCTTGATTTTTTTTTTATTCTCATCTGTAACTATGATTTCATTAGTTAATTTAGGATTATTTACTAAAGGTCTTAAAACCTTTTCTAATTTTTTTTTGTTTTTATTCATTAATAAAACATAGTAATAATAAATAAAATTTAATAAAGATGAGAACTGTTCTCATTAATATCATTAATAAA
>Ga0310344_10002645_pt1 | contig 13437 bp, 11 predicted proteins | sample HC15DNA20200_MG_FD_203801 | JGI IMG/M metagenome (GOLD analysis project Ga0310344, IMG submission 203801) | Marine microbial communities from station ALOHA, North Pacific Subtropical Gyre - HC15-DNA-20-200_MG | ecosystem: Environmental > Aquatic > Marine > Oceanic | place: Pacific Ocean: North... | reverse complement strand
AGTAAACTCTTCTGCTGCCATAGGAGGCGATGGCAGCATTTACATCGGATCTGATGACAACAAGATATATGCCTTGGATGGCAAGACCGGGACCAAGAAATGGGAGTTTGAGACGGAGGCTTCAGTGACCTCTTCCCCCGCCGTCGGGGTCAATGGTGCCATTTACATCGGGTCAGAGGACGGAAAGCTCTACGCCATCAAAACCAACAGCAAAGATTTTTCCGAAAGCCCGTGGCCTATGCGTGGCCAAAACGCTCAACACACTGGCCAAGCATTGAAGAAATAGGCGACCTTCAACAACTGGGATATGCCAGCATATGGAGAGGATGTTTGACGATAAGGAAAAACATCCTGAAGATTTCCGGGATGATCGGGAAATTGGCTAAAGAGTCCCACGCCTTGAGTCATTGATTCTATCGGCTAGGAAATGGAGGTGCCGGGTTCCAGTGTTGGGTGCCAAATGCCATGTCTGAATAGGCCCCATCCGGTATGTTAAAGGGATCTGTCAGCGTGTTGTTTGAGACAAAGTCTTCATCAAGTTGAATTCCCAGTCCAGGCTTGTTGGTGAGCGATAACTGGCCATTCTTGATGACTAATGGATCGGTTAACAGACTTTCGACAAAAGGATTTCCGGTTTGGTCAATCTCCACAGTCAGGCCGTTTGACATGGCAGAAACTATGTGCGCATTGGCAGTGATGGCAATGGCGTCACTCCATGAATGGGTAGCCATCTTGAGATCAGCTTCCTTGGCAAGTACTGCGGATCGTAAGACCTCGGTAATGCCACCGCACCGGCAGGCGTCAGGTTGAATAATGTCAACCGCCCCAGTGGTGATGAGTTCGCGAAAGCCCTGTTCTCCAAATTCGTTTTCGCCGGCAGCCAGTGGAATGCCGATATTTTGGCGCAACTCCACAAAGTCGGTTAGGTTCTCAGGCGCAAATGGTTCCTCAAACCAAAAACAGTTGTGCTCCTCCAGCATCCGCGCGGTGCTAAACGCTGTATCCGCGTTATATCGCATGGAGCCATCAACCATGATATCCACTTCCTGCCCAACGGCATCACGAACCGCTTGTACGGCGGCCCTATCCCAGTCCGGGTCACGCGCAAGTCGCATTTTTACACGAAGGAATCCGCGTGTAACCAATGCACTAGCCTCCTTAGCCAGATCGCTGGGCTCCTTCCAAAGCAGGGCGCTACCGTAAGCCGGGCAGGTATCTTGTTCGCCGCCAAGCAATTTCCATATGGGTTGATCAGCAGCTTGACCCCGGAGATCCCAAAATGCCGTGTCCAGTGCACCCAATGCGGACATGGCCGCTCCCTTGCGTCCATACCACCGGGTGAGCCCGTACATTTCACCCCATAATTCCTCCACCTGCGTCGGGTCCTTCCCGATGAGTAGTGGTTCCAATTGCTGCTTGATTACCAAGTGCACTATTGAGGGATGTGAATAGGCTGAACCAATACCCATCAGACCTTCGTCTGTGTGGACACGAACCAGATTGGTTAGCCTTCCAGTGCATCGTCCTCCTGCATAGGTGAATCCCTCCTGATATTCAAAGCGCAGGCAAAAGGAATCAATGGCCGTAATTTTCATATGGTGCAGGTTCGTGTTTGTCTAAAAGGCCTGTTACGTTAGCGGTCGTGACACACCGGTTAAAATGAAACGCATAGCAGTTGGTTCCATTTTCATCGAGTGCAATCACTTTGGCGGGCGGCCTGCGGACATGGGTGCGTTTCGCCGGGGTGAATTGCGCCAAGGTGACGCGGTTCTGGATTTAAAGAATGGAACGGTGGGTGGGATGTTGAAAGAAGTAGGGGAGCATTCGGCAGTTGTTCTTCCCACACTTGTAGCCAGTGCATGCCCCAGTGGTCCTGTCACGGAGGAATGTTATTCCATCTTGAAAACAGACCTGCTTAGGAAGCTGGCCGATGCCATGCCTTTGGATGGTATTTTGTTAGCATTGCATGGCGCGGCAGCAGCTGAAAATGCAGGCGACTTGGAAGGGGATTTATTGCAGGCAATACGTAAGCTGGTTGGCAATTCAGTGCCAATAGTAGTCACCCTTGATTTGCATGCGCATGTCACCTCTGAAATGGTTCGTTTCGCCGATGTGCTCTTGGCTTGGGAAACCTATCCGCATGCAGATGCATTCAATACTGGTGTGCGCGGTGCGTGCGCGCTAATGGATATTTTAAACGGGAAACTAAAACCTTCCATGGTGATGGCCAAGGTGCCTGTGCTGGTCGGTGCCGTCTACGGCCAGACTGAGTTACCCGGACCATTTGCTGAGGTGATGCATCAGGGTAAAGCTTATGAGGGGAAGAATGGAATTTATTCGGTGAGTCCTATTCTGGTGCATCCTTATCTGGATTTACCGGGTATGGGGGGGGGCGCAATTGTTGTTGCGCATGGGAACAAAGACAAAGCCTCAAATATAGCGACCCAACTTGCCCAGCTGTACTGGTCTAAACGACATCAGCTGGTACCTGAATTGTTTGAGCCAAAGGAGGCTGTCATTTACGGCCAGTCAGTTAATGGTGGCCCAATACTACTGGTGGAAACTTCGGATTGTTGCGGTGGGGGTGCTGCGGGTGACAGTGTTCATGTCCTGCGGGCACTGTTGATGTCGAAAAATGCTGGCCCATCAATTGTTCCTGTGGTTGATCCTGAGGCTGCGCGTCTTTGCCATGCCCATGGCCAAGGTGCAGAACTTAATTTGAATTTGGGCCATCATGTAGATCCTCAATGGGGGAATCCGATTGAGGTTCGAGGTTGTGTTGAGCGACTCGTTCAAGGTGGTTTTATTTATTCAGGTGGAATCTGGGAAGGACAGCAAGGAAACATGGGACCTTCTGCAGTTTTTCGTATACGAAATGTGCAGGTTCTTATTACTACATATGGCACCTATGATTGGGACACAGAACAATTTGATGCGGCTCAAATGGATTATCATTCGGCAAAATTTATCGTGGTAAAAAACCCCATGAATCATCGACGTGCCTATGCTGAAGTTTCAAAAGCAGTGCTGGTGCTGGATACACCCGGACCAACTCCGGCCACATCAAAGAATCTGCCTTTCAATCGGATGCATAAGCCATGGTTCCCATGCGATGATGGTTTTGAGCCGAAACCGCGTGTTTTTTTTGGGTAACAACAATAAAGCGTTCACCAATTAGAGATACATTGGCAAAGCTGGCGGATTGATTTTCTCTAATTCATAAAATATCTATGTCGAGTTTGTTGGTGTGAATCGTGAGTGTGTAGCAGACCTGAAAGGAAAACTGGGACAATAATCAAGTGACTCCCTTAGTTATTAATTAGCGTCATTTAGATTCCGTTGGCGGATCAATGGAGGTACTATATCTGGCATGAACCCCGCGCTCTATTTGCTCACGGCTTATTGCATCTGCATGTTGGGATGTGGAGATAAGACGCGGGAAGTTGAGGTAAACTCTTCTCTAGAGAAGGCGGTGGGTAAGGTGTCTGGCCGGCCAAAACTTGAAGTTTCCACTGAAAAAGATGAAGATCTAAAATCGTTCAAGTCAAAGCTACCCGTAAAGCCGCTCTTTGACTCAAGCAAGATCGACCACCGCAAAATCCGGGTGGCGATTCACCTTCAGGTAGATCATGGAATTGATGTCAGGATAGGTTCAAGGAACGAATCGGGCCTGGTCCTTATGCCTCGTCGTGATGGGCCGGAATTGGCCCAAGTCGATTTGGCCAAGGTCAGGGAACTGGATTTAAGTGGCAAAGGCCTGTCTGACCTCTCGCCCCTGAAAGGATTGACAGGCGCGCAGTCCCTGTATCTTAACGATAACCCGGTGTCGGATCTGGCATTCTTGTCTGGGTTGAAAGGGCTTTTGACGTTGTCTCTTAATAGATGTCAGATCGTGAATCTGAGGCCTTTGCAGAATCTCGATGGGTTGGTTTACCTTAACCTCGACAACAACCAGATCAGTGATCTTACTTCGGTTTCAGGATTGAAAGGATTGGAGATCCTTGGGTTGTCTGGAAATCAGGTCACCGACCTCACGCCTCTGGTGGGTTTGGGTAACCTGTTTCATCTTGAGCTTGCTGGGAACAGCATCACGAATCTTTCCCCCTTGGCCAAATTGGCCAAGCTCAAATATTTGTCCCTGAATAACAATCCAAATCTCACCCTGCTTGAGATTAACATGCTCAAGCGGGCGTTGCCGAAATGTGAACTTGAACATAATGCTTCAGAATGAGTTTCCGTGAAACTCTTTCAGAAATAAAAATGCCGTCCGATGAGGCGAGCCGAAGCTAGCTCCTGGACGGCTACCAATCCTTCGTGGGATTCCCGCGGGCTTCCCTAAGGTTAATGCCTTTGGTGGAGACATTCAGTCGATCGGCTTGCCTTCTTCAATCCCGAAGGATCGCCTCAGACTCAGGAAAACACCTTCAAGAGGTTGAAGCCCCGGTGGCCTTTCGACCGGTTAAGCTCACCTGTGGATGCGCTCAACAGGGATGAAAATAACAGAAAAATTTACGCGGAGAAGGTGAAGTTGTTGTTTAGTGTCCACGTGATGTTCACGGCAAAATTGATGGGTTGATTCGATTGATTTCTGACATGTTAAAAGAGGTTGGGCGTAAACTTCGATTTGCCAATCATGTGGGTAATCTGTTTCCTTCCCGTATGCAGAATGCATCCGGCTCCATTGAAAACCTTGCTCGGCAGAAGTTGGCGGAGCTGCGTGCCAAAGCACGGGGATTTTATGGCGTGGAAGTTGATCCCGAAATATCCTTTGACCTTAGGGGAATGGCTGCCGGTCAGGCCAATTATCGAGAAAACAAGATTAGGCTGAATCGTGAGCTTCTGAAAAAACATGAAATCGACTTCATCGAGCAAACGGTGCCGCATGAATATGCGCACCTGGTGGCTTACCGAAAATTTGGCAAGCGTATCAGGCCACATGGCAAGGAGTGGCGTTCGGTGATGTTGGCACTTGGGGCGGAGCCGCACCGAACACACAACTATCGGGTTTCACCTGTTCGAAAGTGCAGGCGATTTGCATATCAATGCAATTGTCCCGGCAAGGATTACCAGCTCACATCCATTCGGCATAACAGAATCAAAAAAGGGTTTCACTACTTCTGCTCAAAATGCAAAGGACAGTTAATTTTTGTTGAGGGATAATGAACACCTCCCAAAATCCACACGGCATGAAGCATAACCCCGAGCCCGTAAACCTCACCAACAATCGCCTTGCGCGTGCATTGTGGTTTATCGGTGGTTTGTTGTGCGTTGGGCTGGGGCTATTGGGGGTGGTATTGCCCGGTCTCCCCACGACTCCTTTTATGATCCTGGCGGCGGCCTGCTTTGCGCGTAGTTCCAGTCGCCTGTATGGCTGGATACTCAATCATCCCACTTTTGGTCCTTTGGTGCGCCGATTTCGCGCAGGTAAGGGGATTCCCAAGCGCATCAAAATTGTAGCGGCCCTGTCGATTGTGATCTTTGTGGGTTTTGCAGTCTTTTACGCTATCCCACAGCATCTAGTGATTCCGCGTATCATCACGGGACTCGCTGGCATCATTGGGCTCTGGTACATCCTCACCCGGCCCACGGATCAGGGTGACTAAATCCGTCCGCCGTAGACGGCATTATTGCCCAATTCCTCCTCGATACGCAGCAGTTGGTTGTATTTTGCGGTTCGGTCGCTACGACTGAGGGAGCCGGTCTTGATTTGGCCGCAGTTGGTAGCTACCGCAAGATCGGCAATGGTGGCGTCCTCTGTTTCACCACTGCGGTGGCTCAGTACCGAGGTGTAATTATTGATATGCGCCAGTTCCACTGCGTCGAGTGTTTCGGTCAGTGAACCGATTTGGTTTACCTTGACGAGGATGGAATTTGCGGTGCCGGTGCTGATGCCTCTTTGCAGAAACTTGACGTTGGTGACGAAGAGGTCGTCGCCAACCAGCTGTACACGGTCTCCAATCTTGTCGGTGAGTTTTTTCCAGCCAGCCCAGTCATTCTCATCGCAGCCATCCTCAATACTGATGATGGGATACTTTTTTGTCAGCTTGTCATAGAAGGAGACCATGTCATCTGCGGTGAGTTTGTCGCCGGTGCTCTTATTGAAGATGTAGCGTTTCTTTTTGGAGTCGTAGAATTCGCTACTGGCAACATCGAGCGCAAGAAAGATCTGTTTTCCAGCCTTGTACCCGGCGGCCTTGGTGGCGGCGAGAATACACTCGATGGCGTCCTCAGTACCCTTCAGTTCAGGAGCAAATCCGCCTTCGTCACCAACAGCTGTGGAGAGGCCGCGTTTTTTTAACACTGCCTTAAGGGCGTGGAAAATCTCAGTTATCGCGCGCAGGCTTTCACTAAAGGTTGGTAGGCCCTTGGGCATGATCATGAATTCCTGGAAATCGATAGGGGCATCGCTGTGGGCGCCGCCGTTGATGACATTGGCCATTGGCACGGGAAGCACTTTGGCGTTGGGGCCGCCTAGGTAGTTGTACAAGGGTTGTCCAAGAGCAGCAGCAGCAGCCTTGGCGTTGGCCATTGAGACTGCAAGAATGGCATTGGCGCCGAGCTTGGCCTTGGTGGGGGTGCCATCGAGGGCCAACATGGCATTATCAACTGCGAGTTGGTCAGTAGCATCAAGTCCAAGGAGGATGTGGCGGACCTTGTTGTTGATGTTCTTGACCGCTTTCTGCACCCCTTTTCCCAGATAACGTTTCTTGTCGCCATCGCGAAGTTCTAGGGCTTCATTCTCGCCGGTACTCGCACCGCTGGGCACGGCGGCGCGGCCGAGGGAGCCATTTTCAAGAAACACATCAGCTTCAACAGTGGGGTTGCCTCTGGAGTCGAGGATTTCGCGTGCCTGGATGTCTACAATGGTGGTCATGATAAAATCGGGGAGCGCGATAATAGGGGTGAAAGTTTTTCAGTCAAGCCAGCGCGTTTAAGTTCTGGCCGAATGGGGCTACACCTATGAATTGGTCAAACAGCATATATTGGCGCGCAGGATGCCCGATATCCTTCCACGGACGCGTGACCAATGAGGCAGAAATGGCGTTGGGCTGGGTATTTGAGCGTGTTGCGGCATGAGTATCGATCCAGCCAACCCGGTCATCCACTGAGGCGGGCAGAGTCTGCCCCTGCGTTTGTCCCGGCCAACGGATGGTGCGGTAGCTCGCGGCCTGATAAAGGTAGACCGAGGGCCAGCTGGATGAGATTGCGGCCACGCCGCGAGGGTAACGGATGTGTGAGGGAAATCAACCAGCGGGTTTGCGCAGTTGTTTTTCCGAATGGGCCACGATGGTTGCTACAGTGGCATCCCCCGTAACATTGACCGCCGTGCGACACATATCGAGGATACGATCTACGCCGAGGATTAATGCAATGCCCTGACCGGGCACATTGATGGCTTCAAGAATGATGATGAGCATGACCACGCCCGCGCCGGGTACAGCGGCGGTGCCCACTGAAGCGAGTACAGCGGTGAGCACGATCGTAATTTGCGCGCCGAGGTCAAGCGCGATACCAGTGGCTTGGGCGATGAAAACGGCTGCCACAGCCTGGTAAAGGGCGGTGCCATCCATATTAATGGTTGCTCCTAGCGGTAGCACGAAGGAGGAGACCTCCTTGGATACCCCCAGCTTTTCCTCACAACGCTTCATGGTAACCGGCAACGTTGCGCCGCTGCTGCTGGTGGAAAAGGCGAGGAGTTGAGCGGGTCCCATGCCGGTAAAGAACTGTGTTAACGACATCGGCGTGAGCGTCTTCAAGAGGCCTAGGTAGACAATGCTGAGATGCAGCAGAAGGCCGATGACCACCGCCATGCAGTACCAGCCCAGCGCGCTCAGCAGGGAGATGATTTGCTGCGGGTTATCTTTGGCCATGGAGGTGATGGTATCGGCAATCAGCGCAAAGACGCCAATTGGTGCGGTGTACATTATGAGGTGCACAACTTTGATGACCAATTCCTGCAGGCCTGAAAATACTTCGAACACCGGCTTGCGTTTTTTCTCCTCCACCATCACAAGCGCTACGCCCACCAATAACGCCGCAAAGACGATTTGGAGCATATTGCGGTTGCTGCTGGCAGAGCCGAAAAAATTGTCGGGCACCATGTCCACCAGTGGCTGCAAGGGGCCACGTGTTTTGGCGGTCTCGGCCACGTCGCTGCGCTTGCCTACTTCAGATTGAAATTGTTCTTGTAGTTTTTCCCTCTGTTTCTGTGGCAGTTTGTCACCTGGGCGGATGACATTCACGGCCAAGAGCCCAATGGTTACGGCCACAGCGGTGGTGCCCAGATATAGTCCGATCGCCTTGCCGCCCATGCGGGAAAGTTTTTTGAAGTCCGCAAGTGACGCTACGCCAACGACTAATGAGGTTATGACCAGCGGCATGGCGATTAGCTTGAGCAGGTTGAGAAACATTTTCCCAAAAGGGGCAATCCAATCCGCTGTGAATCCACTAAGGCCCTGTTGCGCCGCCATGACGCCATAGAGCGCGCCCAGCGCCATGCCGATGAGAATCTGCCAGTGCAGTTGGCGGTACCAAGCCATGCGAGTGCAGTCTACGCGTTTGGCGGCTGGTTGCAGTAAAATTCCGAAAGGAGTTGTCGACGTTTGCGTTTCTCGGCATGCTCGCGCCTCCTTTGATGCAAACGGTCAACATAGGTCTTATCGGTGGCGGCACGGTCGGTGGTGGGGTGTATAAGGCTCTGCGACGGAATGGCGCATTGATGGCTTCGCGTCTTGGGGTGCGGTTGCGCGTGACTCGTGTGGCAGTGAGCAACGTACGTAAATTGCGTGTAGTCAAGTTCCCGCGGGGGATGCTGACAAGGGACTGGGAAGGCGTTGTGGCTGACCCTAAAATTGACCTGGTGGCGGAATTGGTGGGCGGCACGGATGTGGCACGACAGGTTGCGCTGTGCGCCCTGCGTGCGGGAAAGCCGGTGGTGACGGCCAACAAGGCTTTATTGGCCTTTCATGGTGAGCAGCTCTTTCAGGCTGCTCGAAAACACGATGCCAATCTTTATTATGAGGCCAGTGTGGCCGGGGGGGTTCCCATCATCAAAATACTCCGCGAAGGACTGGTGGGTAATCGAATTACACGGCTCTACGGAATACTAAACGGCACTTGCAACTATATTCTTTCGCGAATGGCTAGCGAGGGCGCGGAGTTTGCTGAGATGGTGGCCGAGGCGCAACAGATGGGCTATGCAGAAGCTGAGCCAAGCCTGGATGTGGATGGTCATGACGCGGCGCATAAGGCAGGTATACTTGCATCACTGGCGCACGGTTTCTGGGTGAACCCCAAATCGGTCTATACGGAGGGGATATGCAGCATCACGCCTCTGGATTTGGAGTTTGCTCGGAAGTTGGGTTACGCCATCAAGCTCTTGGGTATTGTGAAGGGTAATGGTAACGCACTCGTCCAAGTGAGCGTGTACCCGGCATTGATCCCCAGCGGCCATGTGTTGGCGAGTGTGGGGGGAGTGTACAATGGCATTTTGGTTCGCGGAGACGTGGTTGGTGACACGCTTTACTACGGGCAGGGTGCTGGTCAGGATGCGACAGCCAGCGCGGTATTGAGCGATCTGGCCGATGCAGCCTTGGACCTGAAGCATGATACGCCCGATCGTCGCTACGCCTTTGTGCCGCATGACACCAATGGCGCGGTACAGTCGATCGATAGCGTGAGCTGTTCATTTTACCTGCGGCTTAATGTGGTGGACCGGCCAGGTGTGCTTGCACAGATTGCTTCCATTCTGGCGCGAGGCCGCATAGGCATCTCCTCAGTCATGCAGCCAGAAGGACATGAAGGTGCGAGTGTGCCGTTGATATTGATGATTCATGACGCGCCTAATGCCGCCATGCAAAAAGCTCTGGCGGCTATCCGGCGCCTGAAGGCAGTCAAGGGCTTGCCGATGCTATTAAGAGTGGAGGATTTTTCATGAGCACAACAGGACCCGATGCGCGCGGTTGGCGTGGAGTGATAAGGAAATACCGCAAGCATTTGCCGGTGGCAGAGGACACACCGGTGATATCGTTGCACGAGGGGAATACGCCGTTGATCCGCGTGCCGAATTTTGTGGGGACTATTGGTGGTGCTTTTGAGCTCTACCTGAAATGCGAAGGTCTTAATCCCACCGCATCTTTCAAGGATCGTGGCATGACCGTGGCCGTGAGCATGGCTGTGGCACGCGGTGCGCAAATTATCATGTGTGCGAGCACGGGCAACACCAGCGCCTCGGCAGCGGCCTACTCGGCGCGGGCCGGGCTCAAGTGCGTGGTGCTGATTCCGGAAGGCAAAATCGCATATGGCAAGCTGGCTCAAGCGCTGATGTACGGCGCGCAGACGATCTCGGTGCAGGGGAATTTTGATGAGGCACTCGAGATCGTGCGCGAACTGGGCGAGGCGAATGAGGTGGAAGTGGTAAACAGCATCAATCCGAACCGGCTGGAAGGCCAGAAGACGGCGGCGTTTGAGATTTGCGACGCCTTGGGTGATGCACCAGATTTTCATTTTTTGCCAGTGGGCAACGCAGGCAACATCACGGCCTACTGGAAGGGTTACACTGAGTATCAGTCGACGGGCGAAGTGGACACACAGCCACGTATGATGGGTTGGCAGGCGGCCGGTGCGGCACCCATTGTTGACGGCAAGCCGATGGTGGATCCAGAGACCATTGCGACGGCCATTCGGATTGGCAACCCGGCTAGTTGGCGTGGCGCGAAGGACGCCGCACGGGATTCTGGGGGGCGGATTGACAAGGTGACGGATGATGAAATTGTTGCCGCCTACCAACTACTTGCCAAGAGTGATGGTATTTTCGTCGAACCGGCCTCAGCCGCAGCTTTGGCGGGTGTGATTCGCGGTCAGAAAGAAGGTGCCATTCCTGCAGGGAGTCTCGTTGTCGCTTCTATGACCGGGCACGGACTAAAGGATCCTGATAATGCAATAGAAAATGCCGAGGTGGAACCTGTGACATTGCCGGCCGACTTGGATGCAGTGAAAGCCGCAATTGGCATGTGATTCAATGGCCCTGATTGTCCAGAAATTCGGTGGTACATCCGTCAAGGATACTAATCGTATCAAGAATGTGGCTTCGCGCGTCGGCAAGTATCGGCTGCGCGGGGATCAGGTGGTGACGGTTGTCTCCGCGATGGGAGGGGTGACCGACAACCTCATCAGGTTGGCGAGTGAAATCAACCCGCTGCCAAGTGAACGTGAGATGGACATGTTGCTGTCAACGGGCGAGCAGACGACCATTGCGCTCCTGGCGATGGCTCTGCATTCGCTGGATTTGCCGGCGGTTTCGCTGACTGGTGCGCAGGCAGGCATCGTGACCGATGGCGTTCACTCTAAGGCAAAGATTCGCAATATCACGCCCAAGCAGGTGCATGCGATGTTGGATGAGGGCAACGTGGTGATCGTGGCGGGTTTTCAGGGGCAGACAACAGACGGGCGCATCACCACGTTGGGACGGGGCGGCTCGGACCTGACAGCCATCGCGTTGGCATCGGCTCTCAAGGCGGATCTTTGCCAGATTTATACCGATGTTGACGGCGTCTACACTGCTGACCCGCGCATTGTGCCAGATGCGTGCAAGTTGGATGAGATTTCCTATGATGAAATGCTGGAGATGGCGGCAACCGGTGCCAAGGTGATGCAAAGCCGGTCGGTGGAATTTGCCAAAAAATTCAATGTGAAGTTTGAAGTGCGCTCAAGTTTAAACAACAATCCTGGAACCATTGTGACTGAAGAAACTGATAGCATGGAGGCCGTGGTCATTCGCGGTGTAGCGTTGGACAAGAATCAGGCGAAAGTGACGCTCGTGGGTGTGCCGGATCAACCGGGTATGGCCGCCCGCGTGTTTAGTTCGCTTGCCAAGGCGGCTATTAATATCGACATGATTGTGCAGAATATAAGCCACGGCACGGCAACGCCGGCAACGGATCTATCTTTCACTGTGGACAAGCCCGATTTGGCCAAGGCTCGGCAGGTTATCGGCGAGCTCCAGTCAGAAATTCAGTTTGCTGAAACCATCGCTGATGAGGATATCGCGAAGGTGTCAGTGGTCGGCGTGGGCATGCGTACGCACTCAGGCGTGGCGGCACAGGTATTTGAGATGCTTGGCGAGAATGGCATCAATATCGAAATGATATCGACGAGTGAGATCAAGATCTCCGTGGTGGTGAAAGGCGCCAAGGGCGAAGAGGCTACGCGTGCATTGCACACGGCGTTCCTGGGTGAGGAAACATGAGTGGCCCCATCGGCCAGTTTATCCGGCAGCATTACCGCCACTTCAACGCGGCAACACTGATGGATGCGGCTGATGGTTATGTGAAGCTGCTTGATGAGGGCGGGCGGATGTTTCTGGCCATGGGCGGTGCCATGAGTACTGCTGAACTGGGCATCTCGTTGGCCGAGATGATTCGGCAGGAGAAAATTCACGGTATTTCCTGCACGGGCGCCAATCTCGAGGAAGATTTGTACAACCTCGTGGCGCATGAGTTCTACGAGCGCATCCCAAATTATCGCAACCTTACGCCGCAGCAGGAAAAGGACCTGCTTGGCCGCAAGCTCAATCGAGTGACAGACACTTGCATTCCGGAGGAGGAGGCTATGCGGCGTTTGGAGTCCAAGGTTCTGCCACGCTGGAAGGATTCCGAGGAGACCGGCGAACGGAAATTCCCGCATGAGTTTTTGTATGAATCTTTGTTGAGCGGCGAGTTGGAGGAATTCTATCAGGTTGATCCTGCCCATAGCTGGATGTTGGCCGCTGCGCAAAAGAACCTGCCGCTTTTCGTTCCTGGCTGGGAGGACAGTACTTTGGGCAACATTTTTGCAGGGGAAGTCATCCTGGGCAAAATGGAGAACGCGCAGATTGTGAAGAGTGGTATCGAGTACATGATCAAGCTGGCACGGTGGTATGGGGAAACGACGCCCGACTCACCGCTTGGCTTTTTCCAGATCGCCGGCGGCATAGCGGGTGATTTCCCCATCTGTGTCGTGCCGATGCTTGAGCAAGACGTGAAGCGCATGGATGTGAGAAAGTGGGCGTACTTCTGCCAGATCAGTGATTCCACCACCAGCTATGGCAGCTACTCGGGGGCTATCCCCAATGAAAAGATTACTTGGGGAAAACTGGATGTGGATACTCCCAGTTATGTCATTGAGAGTGATGCGACGATTGTGGTGCCGCTTGTTTTCGCCCACGTTCTGGGTTGGTGAACCAGAGATAAACCAGTGCAGCACAGGCTATTGCACTCGGCCATCGCACCACATTCGGCGCGAACACCACTGCCGCATTCACCACCATAAAAAAAAGAAATCCTTGGACGAGCCATGTGACCCAATTTGCTCGCTTGGCATAGGATTCAGGTTTCCAACAAAGCCAAGAGGCATCGATTATCCACAACGCTGTGAAGACGTAATTAAACCAGATCCCTG
>Ga0310344_10002644_pt1 | contig 13439 bp, 10 predicted proteins | sample HC15DNA20200_MG_FD_203801 | JGI IMG/M metagenome (GOLD analysis project Ga0310344, IMG submission 203801) | Marine microbial communities from station ALOHA, North Pacific Subtropical Gyre - HC15-DNA-20-200_MG | ecosystem: Environmental > Aquatic > Marine > Oceanic | place: Pacific Ocean: North... | reverse complement strand
ACAATCAATTGGAACTACCGTAAACACGCTCTTTTCAGGAAAAACTGTTACTAAATTTAACAGATTGGGCAAGGAGTACCCTATAATTCTACAGGCAGACGTTACAAATAGAAAAAAAAGTGAAAGCTTAAGTAAAATATTTGTTCGTTCGGATACTACAGGAAAACTAATATCATTAGCTAATCTAGTAGAATTAAAAGAGGTTGGTTCAGCGAAAATTTTAGCTCGTTATGACAGACAGCGCGCTGTTACAATTAGCGCAAGATTGATTGGAGATTATACTCTCTCTGAAGCATTAGATTATCTTGAAAAAATTGTAATCGACAAAACTCCAGATGCAAGAATTGAATGGAAAGGAAAGTCTGAGGAGTTAAAGGAAACTTCTAATGAATTATTCATTATATTTGCTTTAGCACTAGTAACTGCTTTTTTAGTAATGGCTGCAAATTTTAATAGTTTTATTCATCCTGCGGTTATTATGTTAACTGTCCCGTTAAGCGTATTTGGAGGAATTATTTTTATTTTACTTTTTAATTCTAGTATAAATATTTTTTCACAGATTGCTCTAGTAATACTAATTGGAATATCTACAAAAAATTCAATTCTAATTGTTGATTGGGCTAATCAGTTAAGAAGAACTGGAAAAAATATTCAAAGTGCCGCGGTAGAAGCGTGCAGAAGAAGATTTCGTGCTATTATTATGACTTCTCTTTCTACTATGATAGCCATGGTACCATTATTAATTGGAAATATTGGCCCAGGCGCTGGAGAGGGTAGCAGATTAGCAGTAGGTGCTACAATATTTGGTGGAATGCTTATCTCTACTTTTTTCACCCTCTACGTAACTCCAACGATGTATATCCTTCTTACAAAAAATACTAATAGAATAGATGCTGTTGATATTCAATTAAACAAAGAACTTAAAAGATAATATATTTTTTTCTATCCAAACTTTTCTGACATTCTTTTAGTTGTTTTTTATATGTATTAGATTGTTTTTGTACGCTCTTTGCAAAAATTATTGATTTTTTATCTGTTTTATAAACTTTTTTAGAATAATCTCCCCAACCTAAATAATAATTTAAATATTGATTGAAAGAATCATTAAGAGGAACTTTATTAATTTTATTAGTTTTTCTTATATACCAACCTATAAACATTACAGAATCTTTAAAACGTGTGCGTAATGCTAAAGGGTTATTAGTATCAATTTTATACATTTCCCATGTTTTATTAACTGCTTGGGAATATCCAAAAGAACTTGATGGTCTTTTATAAGGTACTACTTTAAATATTTTTGTTCTTTTGGGTTTGGCCCAACGATTAAATCCTGATTCTTTATTTACAAAAGCTAAAATAATATGAATTGGAGCTCCATAAATTTCAGAACTTTTTTTAGTATGTTTATACCAAAGATAACGCTCGCCAAAAATTTTACATGCATTTGACGGATATTTAGGGATTGAGCTACATGAAGCTATAAAAATGAAAATTATGAAGTAAATTAAATTTTTATTTAAAATCTTCTTTTGCACGTGATAAAGCTTTCTCCATTTGTTCTCTAATTTCTGAATCTTCTATACTTACCGAAGCCAGTGCAAAATCTTTTTTTACTTTTCTAAATACATCTTCATTTCCAGCTTCTTCCATATCAGCCTTGATTATTTCTTGAATATAATTTTTTTTATCTTCTTCATTTTTTTTTAATTTGGAACTTACCCATTCTCCCAAATATTTATTACTTCTTGCAGCAACTTTGAATTGCAACTCTTGATCTTTCGCAAATTTTTTTTCAAAACTCTTTTCTCTTTCGTCTAATTTACTCATGATTCCTTATAGAATAGATAAATCTTTACTAAAAAATAACCAAATAGTACACCTACAATATTTTTTTAGACATATATATTGGATTGGTTATAAATTAACTTATTATATTTTATACAAAATGAATAACCTAATATTGGTACGCCATGGCCAAAGCCAATGGAATAAAGAAAGAAGATTTACAGGTTGGGTTGATATAGACCTAACTGACCAAGGTAAATCTGAGGCGGAACAGGCTGGAAAATTGATTAAAAATTTGCAAATTGAATTTGATGCATATTTTACTTCTCAGTTGAAAAGAGCAACTAACAGTCTAAACATAATTTTAAAAATTTTAGAAAAACCTGATGCTAAAATAACCAAAGCCTGGGAGTTAAACGAAAGACATTATGGAAATTTAACAAGTCTAAATAAAGATCAAATAATAAAAAAACACGGAAATAAACAGGTTCAAATTTGGAGAAGAAGTTTCGATATACCTCCACCTCCTATGAGCGCAACACATCCATATAAAAAAAAAATTAATTTAAATGTTTCTCCAAATAAAATCCCAATGGGTGAATCTTTAAAAAATACTTACGATAGAGTAGTGCCATATTATAAAAATAAAATTGAACCATTAATTTTTTTAAAAAAAAATGTTTTAATAGTATTTCACGGAAACAGCTGCAGAAGTTTATTAATGAAAATATTTAATATCTCGAAAGAAAAAATAAGTGATTTTGAAATTCCTACTGGTAACCCTTTATTAATAAAATTTGAAAATTCAGAAGTAAAAGAATATAAATATCTTGATACCAAAAGATCAAAAAAAATATTATTTAATACCTAAAAATTTTTTTTCCAATAAAATTTTATAAATATTTAATGTACTCACGTGCAAAAAATCAATGTTGCTTTCTATACCATTTAATTCATTATTAATAATTAATTTATTCCAAATTTCATTTATTGAAAAAACTTTGTCTTTCAAGCCAACAAAAACTTCGGGTTTTATAATTTGTAAACCAGTATAAATATATTTTAAATTATTGTTATTACTTCTAGTTATTAAATTATTTTTTAAATTAAAATCTCCTTTGAACGATTGATCAAAGCTTTTCTCTTTATTTACTAAAAGCATTATACATTTTGATTTATTATTGGAAAAAATAAATTTTTCCATAGATTTTAATTCTGAAATATAATTAAAATTCCAAATTGTATCAGGATTAATAATTAAAAAAGCATCATCCAAAAAATGATTAATCGCATTTAATACTCCTCCTCCAGTATCCAAAATTTTATCTTTTTCTTTTAATACAGTAATATCTAAATTAAATTTTTTTTTATTTATATAATCAACAATCTGTTTTTCTAAATAATGAACATTAATTACAACTTGTTGAATCCCAAATTGTTCAAGAAATTTCAAGGTATTGGATAATAATGTTTCATTACCAATTTTTAATAATGGTTTTGGTTGTTTAAGTGTTAGAGGATGAAGCCGCTTACCGTATCCAGCAGAAAGTATCATTGCTTTCATCATAGTTTTTTAGCAAATGTTAAAAATGAATCGGTCTTTTATCAACAGCTAAAGCAGCTTCTTTAATAGCTTCTGTATGTGTTGGATGAGCATGGCATGTCCTTGCTATATCTTCAGAACTTGCTCCAAATTCCATAGCCAAAGCCATTTCAGCAATCATTTCACCGACATGTGGTCCAATCATGTGAACTCCTAAAACTTTGTCAGTTTTTGCATCTGCAATAATTTTTACAAAACCATCTGATTCATTATTAACTCTAGCTCTAGAATTAGCAAGAAATGGAAATTTTCCGATTTTATATTTTATATTTTCTTTTATAAGTTGATTTTCTGTTTTTCCAACTGAAGCTACTTCGGGTGAAGTATAAATCACTGAAGGTATCACATCATAATTAACATGGCCTGCCTGACCAGCAATTATTTCTGCTACAGCTATTCCTTCATCTTCAGCCTTGTGAGCTAACATTGGACCTTTATTTATAACATCTCCTATTGCATAAATATTTTTAACTGTTGTTTCAAACTTTTTACCAACTTGAATTTTTTTTTGAGCATCTAATTTAATACCTAACTTAACAATACTATCATCAATATTTGATTTTCTACCAACAGCAACTAAAACCTTATCGCATTGAATACTTTCTTGTTTTGAGTTTTTGGTATCAATAAAGTCGACAGTAGCCTTATCATTTTTAACATTAACCTTTGTCACTTTAGAACTCAGTTTAAAATTAATACCTTGTTTTTTAAGAATTTTTAAAAATTCTGTTGAAATATCTTTATCCATTCCAGGAACTATAGAATCTAAAAACTCAATTACAGTAATATTTGATCCTAAACGTTTCCAAACAGAACCCATTTCTAATCCAATATATCCGCCCCCAATAATAACTAATTCCTTTGGAACCTTATTAAAAGATAAAGCTCCCGTTGATGAAACAACAACTTTTTCATCAATTTTTATACCCGGTAAAGATGAAGGGGTAGATCCTGTACTTATTACAATATTTTTAGTCTTATAATTTAATTTTTTACCTGAATCATCTGTAACAACCACGCTATTTTTAGATGCAATTGAACCTTTCCCTTTTAAATGAGTAATTTTGTTTTTCTTAAACAAAAATTCAACGCCCTTTGTAAGCGTAAGCACTGACTTATCTTTATTGCTCATCATCTTAGAAAGATTAAGTTTAATATTACTAGTTTCTATACCTAAATTATTAAAATCCTTTTTTGCTTTCTTGTAAGTTTCAGAAAGATTGAGTAAACTTTTTGAAGGTATGCAACCTACATTTAAACATGTTCCGCCTAAAGTTTTTCTTGACTCCACGCATGCAGTTTTAAAACCTAATTGTGCCAACCTTATAGCACAAACATAGCCGCCGGGACCTGATCCGATTACAATTACATCAAAATTATTATCCATTATTAAAGATCTAAAAATAATCTTCGTGGCTCTTCGAGACACTCTTTAATAGTTTTCAAAAAAGAAACAGCTTCCTTCCCATCAACAATTCTATGATCATAGGATAAAGCCAAATACATGATAGGACGTATTACAACATTCCCTTCTTCTACTACTGGTCTTTCAACTATATTGTGCATTCCTAAAATACCTGTTTGGGGTGGATTTAAAATTGGTGTAGAAAGCATTGATCCATAAATACCACCATTACTAATAGTAAAAGTTCCGCCTTGAAGATCATTGATGGTAATTTTTCCTTGTCTTGCTTTTTCAGATAACAAAAAAATATTTTTTTCTATATCAGCAAAAGACAGCTCGTCGGCCTTCTTAAGAACTGGTACTACTAATCCTCTATCAGTTCCGATTGCAATCGAAATATTATAGTAATTTTTATATTTTATGTAATCATTTTCTATTTCAGCATTCACAGATGGAAAATTTTTTAGAGCTGCAATACTGGCCTTGACAAAAAAAGACATAAAACCCAATTTAATAGAATATTTTTTTTGGAAGTCTTTTTGGTAATCTTCTCTCATTCGAATAATATTTTGCATATCAACTTCATTAAAAGTAGTTAACATTGCTGCACTATCTTGAGCCTCTTTTAATCTCTTAGCTATAGTTAACCTTAATCTTGACATTTTTACTCTTTCTTCTGGACCATGAGAGAATTTACGTTTTGATGGTTGGGGAATATGTCCCATTAAATTTAACAAATCTCCTTTAGCTATCATGCCACCTTTTCCGCTTCCTTCTAAAGTTGATATGTCCATTTTATTTTCTTGGACAATTTTTCTTACTGCAGGTGATAAGTGGCTTCTAGTTTTGGGTGGTATGTATTTTTCATCTTTTGTCTTGTTTCCAGCCTCGCTAGCTAAAGTTTCTAAAATCAATGTACCGTTAGAATTTTTATCTTCAGTCTCATCTACAAGAGTTAAAGTTTCTTCCTCCTGAATATTTGTTTTTTTCTTTTTTTTAACATTTTCTCTAATTTTGCTTTTTTTTTCTTCTGTTTTAGGAGGTGTATAAGTTCTTGTATCTTGAATTGTTTCTTCAGTTTCTGCGGATGTGGAAGCAATTTTTCCTTCTTTAATAAGTCCCAATAGAGAGCCTACTTCTACTGTGTCTCCTTCTTTAACTTTAATTGATGACAAGGTTCCGCTTAAAGGAGAAGGAACTTCAACATTAACTTTATCTGTTTCTAGTTCTACCAAAGGTTCGTCAGAACTAACCTGTTCACCAACTCGCTTGAGCCATTTAGATACAGTTGCTTCTGTTACAGACTCTCCTAAAGATGGTACTACAATTTGATTCGACATAACTTAGTTTAATACCTTTTCTATTATTTCTTTTTGCTGCGCAAGATGTTTTTTGAGATATCCACTAGCAGGAGATGCGGCTGGTTTTCTACCAATATATTTAACTTCTTTGTTTTTTGCTTTTACATAATCCAAACTCCACTGAATATAATTTCTTACAGTATTCCATGCCCCCATATTTTGAGGTTCTTCTTGACACCAATAAAATTTAGCCTGCTTTCTAAATCTTTTTAACTCCCGTGCAAGTGTTTTTACTGGGAAAGGGTACAATTGTTCTACTCTAATAAAAAATACTTCATCATTTTTTATTTTTTCTCTAGCTTCAAGAAGATCAAAGTAAATTTTTCCAGAACACATTACTACTTTTTTTATTTTTTTATCTTCTCTAAGTTTAATTAAACCATATTTTTTAAAATCAGCATGATCATTAAGTATTCTATGGAATGTATTTTTTTTAGTAAAATCTTCTATATTAGAAGTACATTTTTTATTTCTTAACAGAGATTTTGGAGTCATAATAATTAATGGTTTTCTAAAATCTCTGTGAATTTGTCTACGTAAAGCATGGAAATAATTTGCAGGTGTTGTGCAATTCACAACTTGAATATTTTCCTGCGCACATAATTGCAAAAATCTTTCTAGCCTTGCTGAAGAATGTTCGGGTCCTTGTCCCTCATAACCATGTGGTAACAACATTACTAAACCATTTGCTCTTGCCCATTTTCTTTCAGCAGATGCAATAAATTGATCTATTATAACTTGTGCTCCATTTGCAAAATCTCCAAACTGAGCTTCCCAGATAACCAAAGTGGTTGGTTCCGATAATGCATATCCATATTCAAATCCAAGAACAGCCATTTCTGAAAGTAGACTATCAATTACTTCATATTTTTTTTGTTTTTTTGAAATGTTATTTAGAGGTACGTAGTTATCACCGTTCATTTGATCTCTTAGAACAGAATGACGTTGACTAAAAGTACCTCTTCCAGAATCTTGGCCAGAAAGTCTAACTGGGTAACCTTCTTCTAATAGTGTTGCAAACGCCAAATGTTCTGCTGTTGCCCAATCAAATCCCTTTCCAGTAAGAAACATTTTCTTTTTATTTTCAAATATTTTTTTAATAGTTGGGTGAACATTGAAATCTTTTTGAATTGAAGTAATTTTCTCTCCAACTTTTTTTATGCTATCTGATGATACACCAGTAATTCCTCTTTTATCTTTTCCTTTTTCAGGTTTGTATCTCGACCAAACACCCTCATACCATTCTAATTTTGGTTTATATTCTTTTGCTGTTTTAAATTGCTCTTCAAGAAGATTTTTGAAAGCCATTTTCATAGAATTATACTCTTCTCCAGTAATGGTCCCTTCCTTGATTAGTTTATTTGCATAAATATTAAGTGTTGTAGGATGTTTTTTTATTTTGTTATACATCATTGGTTGCGTAAACGAAGGTTCATCTCCTTCGTTGTGACCAAATCTTCTATAACAAATCATATCAATTACTACATCTCGATTAAATTTTTGTCTGAACTCCATTGCAATTCTTGCACAATGGACTACGGCTTCAGGGTCATCACTATTCACATGTAGTATTGGAGCATCAACCATTTTTGCTAAGTCAGATGGGTAAGGAGAAGATCGAGCAAATTTTGGACTTGTAGTAAATCCTATCTGATTATTAACAATAATATGTATAGTTCCACCAGTGTTATGTCCTGGAAGTCCTGACATTGCAAAACATTCAGCGACAACCCCTTGACCAGCAAATGAAGCATCGCCGTGAATTAAAATTGGAACTACTTTTTTTCTTTTATAATCTTTGTGAAAAAATTGTTTAGCACGCGTTTGTCCTAACACAACCGGATTTACAGCTTCTAGGTGCGAAGGATTGTCTGTTAAAGATATATGAACTACATTACCATCAAATTCTCTGTTTGATGAAGCTCCTAAATGATACTTTACATCACCCGTAGAATCCGCACTATAAGAAGCGTACTCACCAGCAAATTCGTTGAACATTCTCTTATAAGATTTCTGCAACACATTTGCTAAAATATTTAATCTTCCTCTGTGTGGTTGACCTATTTTAACCTCTTTAACTCCAAGGTGCCCACCCCGTTTTACTATTTGTTCTAAAGCTGGTATTAATGCCTCACCACCATCTATTCCAAATCTTTTTGTGCCAACAAATTTAACTGCTAAAAATTTTTCAAAAACTTCAGCTTGTATTAGTTTATTTAGGATAGCTTTTTTTCCATTTTCTGTAAATTTTAAACGATTTTCTTCTTTTTCCATTCGTTCCCTAAACCATACTTTTTCTACAGGATCTGAAATATGCATATATTCGACTCCAATACTTGAACAATATATTTTTCTAAATACCGAAAGAATTTCATTAATAGTTGCATATCCTTTGTTCATATATGAACCTATAAAAATTTTTTTATTATAATCTTCTTTTTTAAAACCGTGATCAGCTGGATGCAAATCTTCAAGATATTTTCTTTCCATCATTCCAAGAGGATCGAGATTAGCAATAAGGTGACCTCGAATTCTATATGCTCTGATTAAAGCTATGGCTTTTATTGATTGTTTTTTTTCTTCTTCAAAGTTTTCTTGTGGATATAATTCATTATTAACAGAAACCTCTTCATTTGCAGGTAGATTGTTCTCTAAAATATTATTTTTTTTAGGAGCCCAGCTGGGGCCTAATATTTCTTTCTTTATAATTTCCTGATCTTCATCAAGTCCATCGAAAAATTCTCTCCAACTGTGAGGAATTGTCTTTGGATTTTTTAGATATTTTAAATATAACTCTTTAATAAATGGACTATTTACACCATGCAAGAATGATGTTTTTTCAAAAACTGTATTATCCCTATTTGATGTCATTGATAGAAAATAAATTTTATATATATATTATAAAATTGAATAAATTATCTTGCAAGTTTATCGTATAAAGTTTTTCCCATTTGTGCAGGAGACTCAGCTACCAAAATACCGCATGATTTCATTTTTTCTATTTTATCCTTAGCATTTCCTTTACCTCCAGAAATAATTGCTCCAGCATGACCCATTCTTCTGCCAGGTGGAGCTGTTAAACCAGCTATAAATCCTACAATAGGTTTTTTGACTTTTGAGGATTTGATAAATTCTGCCGCTTCCTCTTCTGCGCTACCACCGATCTCTCCAATCATCAAAATTGATTTGGTTGCATCATCTTTTAAAAAGAGCTCAAGGCAATCAATAAAACTTGTACCATTAATTGGATCGCCTCCGATGCCTATTACTGTAGTTTGTCCTAATCCATTTTCACTAGTTTGAGCTACAGCTTCGTAAGTAAGTGTTCCTGATCGAGAAACAATTCCGCAAGATCCTTTTTTGTGTATATCCCCAGGCATAATACCAATTTTACACTCTCCTGGAGTAATAATGCCTGGACAATTTGGTCCGATCAAACGAGATTTTGATTCAGAAAGTTTTTCTTTTACTTTTATCATATCCAATATTGGAATACCTTCAGTAATACAAACTATTAGTGGTACTTCATTTTCTATTGCTTCAGTGATAGCAGATGCAGCAAATTTGGCTGGTACATAGATCATGGTTGCGTTTGCTTTCGTCTTTTTGACTGCTTCTTCAACAGTATTAAAAACAGGTTTTCCTAAATGAATTTGTCCTCCTTTTTTTGGTGTAACTCCGCCAACTAAATTGGTTCCATAAGCAATAGCCTGTTCAGAATGAAAAGTGCCGTGTGCTCCAGTAAAACCTTGACAAATTACTCTTGTATTTTTATCAATTAAAATTGACATATCTACTTTGTTGCCTTTACAATTTTTTTTGCTGCATCAGATAAATTATCTGCAGATATAATTTTTAGACTAGAATTTTTTAAAATATCCTTACCCAACTCTACATTTGTACCTGCTAATCTAACAACAAGTGGTACTGATAGATTAGTTTGTTTTGCTGCATCTACTACTCCTTGTGCAAGCACATCACATCTCATAATTCCTCCGAAAATATTAATTAAAATACCCTTAACATTCTTATCTGATAATATAATTTTAAATGCCGCAGATACCTTTTCCTTAGAAGCTCCTCCTCCCACATCAAGAAAGTTTGCAGGCTCAGATCCATATAATTTAATAATGTCCATGGTTGCCATTGCAAGACCCGCGCCATTTACCATACAACCAATTTTTCCATCTAATTTAATATAAGATAAACCATGTTTGCTGGCTTCTGTTTCTATAGGATCTTCTTCGTTAAAATCTTTCAAGGACACAATATCAGGTTGTCGATATAGTGCATTATCATCAAAATTAATTTTTGCATCAAGACACAATAATTTATTACTTTTTGTTAAAACCAATGGATTGATTTCAATAAGATTTGCATCTTTTTCTATAAGAATTTTATAAATAGATTTAATTAGTTTAGAGGCTTCTTTTCTTAATTCATTAGGTAACGCAAATGGTTTGATTATCTTACTTATGTCTTCATCGGTAATTAAATTAAATAAATTTAATTTAGTAGTAATAATTTTCTTTGGATTTTTCTTTGCAACTTTTTCTATATTTACTCCACCTTCAGCACTAGAAATAAAGGCTATTTTTGAACTTGATCTATCAACCAAACAAGACAAATAAAATTCTTTATTAAAATCACAAGTTTCTTCAATATATAATCTTTTTACCTCTTTACCTTTGGCCTCAGTTTGATGAGTAATTAATTTTTTTCCAAATAAAATTTCTGCTTCCTTTTTTAATTCGCTTAGACTGCTAACTATCTTTATTCCGCCAGCTTTTCCTCTTCCTCCTGCATGAATTTGGGCTTTTAAGACAATTTTTTTTGTTTTTAATATTTTATATTTTTGTTCAATTTCATTTAGACTAAAAACAGGTATTCCATTAAGAATATTAATTCCAAATTTTTTAAAAATTGCCTTCGCTTGATATTCGTGAATATTCATTATATTTTTTTAATTGTTAATATCATTACAATTTTTTAACTCATAACTTTTTAAATTTTCAAAAATTTTAATTTCATTAAAACATTGTTTATCTATGTAGTTATATATATGTCTATTATCTAACGTGCCCGCAATATAAATTACTTGAATTTTATTTTTTTTAATAATTTTAATCATTAAATCTCTGTACTCTTTAGTATATTTATTATTTTTTACTGGATGTGTGGTGCCATCATCTGTAAAAGCCCAACTTGGGGAGAATAATTTTTCATCTAAAATTGCTGAAAAGAATTTATAATTTGTTATAAGCATTTTAATTCTATTATCGTCATTCAAATAAGTTTTAATCTCATTTATAATCATAACTTCTTCATTTGGCTTCTCTGAAAATTCTGGCGTAATCCAATTTAGTCTTGATAATTTTTTGTCAATTTTTTCAGCTTTAACCGCTAGGTCAAAATTAACATGACTCATTTCATGAAATTTTCTTCCTTCGTTGAATCTTAAATGATACTTGATTGCTGCAAATACACATATGAAAATAATTACTATGTAAGATAAGCGTTTGAATTTAAACTTTATGTTATTTAAGCTTATGTGCGAAAATGCAGTTAATAAAGGTATAAGAAAAAATATAAAAGTCTGATTCTTCGTTAAAAGTTGGTGCAATATCAAAGAAAAAGTAAATAGAATTAAAATTAATAAACTAAAATTTTCATCATCGTAAGCTTGCCTTTTCCTACCTATATTTTTTTTAATATATATAAATAATATAGGAATTAATGATAAATAAATAAATTTAAAATGACCAATTACACCTCTGAATGTAAAATTAAAATTTTCAAATCTTTCTGCTCCTATAGTTTGAGGATACAAAATATATTGATCAATGAATGAAGAAATTTTTATTCCCTGAAAATTTCCAAAAATTAAAATAAAAATTATAAAAGCAATAGAACTTACAAAACAATATTTTAAGTATTCGAATTTTTTATTTTTTAAAGAATAAAACACTAAAACAAAGGACGTAGACAATATTATGTAAGCTGCTGGTACTTGCTTAGAAAGAAAAGCTAAGCCCAAAAATATAGGTATTAATATCCAATATATTTTTTTTTTGTTATTAATAGCTAGTAATAAACTATAAATCCCCATCAAAGAGAAAAAGGCGGAATGATGATCTACAAAAGGCGTTCCACTAGTTGGGTAGGCTAAGATTGAGAAAAGAAAAGCATACAAAAAGCAAAAATTTGTTTTGAGTTTAAATTCTTTCAAAACAAAAAAAGTGGTTATAGTCAATAAAGCATTAAACAAAGATGCATGAAAAACATAAGAGCTCCAACTAATACCTAAAATATAAAAAAAAATAGCCTGTATATAATCGATGGCTGGTCCAGAAACAGTCCAAAAATCGGAAAAAGAATTTTCTCCATTTAATATTCTGTAAGCAGAGTCAAAATGAAGAAAACTATCAATGGGAAATGCTCCTCGATATCCATAAAACTGGTTAATAATTATAGAAAATAAAAAAAGAATTATTATGAATATTTTGTTTTTGTATGATAGCAATTTTGAGATCATATATTTTACTAACCCTTTATATAAAAAAATAAAAATTAATTAGCTAGATTTGGATCAATTTTAATAGCATCTTTAAAAAGTTCTTTTACTGCTTTTATTGACAAATCAAAGTTTTCCTTTTCAGTTTTATCTAAGGGTAACTCAACTACTTTTTCTACACCTTTATCACCTATAATTACAGGCACGCCTAAATATAAATTTTTGACACTATACTCACCATTTAAATAAGCTGCACAAGGTAAGGTTTTTTTCAAATTCTTTATATATGACTCTGCCATCTCAACTCCTGCTGCTGCTGGTGCATAAAATGCAGAACCTTTTTGCAAAAATTTAATTATTTCTGCTCCGCCTTTACGTGTTCTCTCAATAATTGAATTTAATTTTTTTTCATCAATCATTTCTTTTAAGGGTTTTCCATTAACTGTGGTGTGTTGATGCATTGGTACCATTGTATCTCCATGACCACCTAACACCAAAGTATTTATACTTTTAGTAGGTACTTTAAGTTCTTGTGAAAGAAAATATTTAAATCTTGATGAATCTAAAATACCAGCCATTCCCACAACTTTATTTTTTGGAAAGCCAGAATATTTCTGAAGCGCCATAACAATAACATCTAGAGGATTTGTAATACAAATCACAAAAGCATTTGGTGAAGTTTTTTTTATTCCTTCTGATACTTCTTTTATTATTTTTAAATTAATTCCTAATAAATCATCTCTTGTCATTCCAGGTTTTCTTGGAACACCA
>Ga0310344_10002643_pt1 | contig 13441 bp, 9 predicted proteins | sample HC15DNA20200_MG_FD_203801 | JGI IMG/M metagenome (GOLD analysis project Ga0310344, IMG submission 203801) | Marine microbial communities from station ALOHA, North Pacific Subtropical Gyre - HC15-DNA-20-200_MG | ecosystem: Environmental > Aquatic > Marine > Oceanic | place: Pacific Ocean: North... | reverse complement strand
TTTCACGATGGGCAAAAAGTTTTTTGCCGCGCCGGAAGCGGAGTTGATGGCAAAGGCCTCGGCGCAGGTGCGCGCGGCGTATGCGTTAATGAAAAAACCGCCCGCCTTCGAGTTGTACGACCTGCAGACCGATCCGCATGAATTTAAGAACCTTGCCGAAAATCCAGCGCATGCCCAAACACGCGAGCGGTTGGTCGCCGAGTTGCGACGTTGGCAAAAGGAAACCAACGATCCGTTGGCCGATCCGGCAATCGCCCGCCGCCTTTTTGAGTTGATCCAAAATGCCGGAACTTCCAAGCGGGAGGCGCTGGACTACAAATCTTTTATGAACCCCCGATGATTGTTCGTTGGTTGTTAGCTTTGCTTTTTTTGCCCGTGGCCCTGCGTTCGGCTGAGCGACCGAATGTGTTGTTCATCGCGGTGGACGATTTGCGCACGAGTGTCGGAGTGTTCGGCGACTCGCTGGCGGTTACGCCGCATATCGATGCCTTGGGCGCGCGCGGCACAATGTTCGCGAACGCCCACTGCCAAATCGCCATTTGTAACCCCTCCCGCGCCTCGGTGATGACTGGCATGCGTCCGGACACAATCCGAGTTTGGGGTTTGAAAAAACATTTTCGCGAGGAGAAACCCAAGGTGATCACCCTGCCACAGTGGTTCAAGCAGCACGGTTATCACACGCATTCGATCGGCAAGGTTTATCATGGCTCCGGCAAGCCATCGACCGATCCGCCCTCATGGTCAGTCAAACCTGAATTCGATCATTGCGAAAAAATCGATCAGTATCTGCTGCCCCGGAACCGCACCGGAAGAAAAGCTGCTGGCGCGGAATCCTCGCCGAGCAAGGACAGCGATCACATCGACGGCAAAGTCGCGGATGCAGCCATTCGCAAACTGCGCCAACTGAAACAATCTTCAAAGCCCTTCTTTCTCGCGGTCGGGTTCCGCAAGCCGCACATGCCGTTTTCCGCCCCGGCCAAGTACTGGGCGCTGTACAATCGCGCGAAACTGGCGCGTCCGCAAAATCCACAGATGCCCCAGGGCGCCCCGTCCATCGCCGCGCACAATTGGCCGGAGGCCCGCGGCTACACGGATATTCCCGCTCGGGGTTCCATTGCCGCCGACAAGATCGCAGAACTGCGTCACGGCTACTACGCGGCGACTTCTTTCATGGACGCTCAGGTTGGCAGAGTGGTGGATGAATTAAAGCGACTGGGCCTCGATCAAAACACGGTCATCAGCCTGTACAGTGATCACGGCTTTCACGTGGGCGAACACAATCTCTGGGGCAAGCTCACCAACTACGACATCGGCACCCGCGTGCCGTTGCTCTTCGTGGCTCCCGGGCAGAAAGCTCGTGGCCGGGTGATTCGGCAGGCCGTGGAACTGTTGGACATCTATCCCACGCTGGCGACTCTCTGCGGCCTTGATCCGCCGGCACAAGTTGAGGGAGTAAGTTTGGCCCGGCATCTCGACCAGCCCGGCCCAACGAAAAACTTTGCCTTGTCTCAATTCCCCCGGCCGGTGGCGTACAACTTCAGGCAAGCCAACCCGCAAGCCATGGGTTACAGCATTCGGGACGACCGATATCGGTTTACCCAATGGATCAACTTTGCCAGTGGCAAGATTATCGCAGAGGAATTCTACGATTACACCGTGGCACAGACGGAAAACAAAAACCTGATTGACGATTCAAAGTATGCCAAGTCCATCAGTCGCTTGAGAGCCTTTATGAATCTTCGTGCCCAACCAAAAGACGGCGGATCGAGGAAATAGAAACATAGTGACAAGACCGCTCTTGCATCATTCTAAACTCGATTCGGCAGGGGGTATTATCCAGTGCCAACCTTCATTGACCACGCAGGCATTCTTTGCACATGACTGAGGGCAAGGGCACCGAACCCTTAACACGGACACACTTTTGAATGGGTTGAAACAAGCGTCGTCAAAAGTTGAGTTGCAGGTTTCCCGGCTTATGAAAAAAACTCTGGTAATTATTTTCCTGATCACAGGAGTGGTTTCTTCGCTGGCCGACTGGCCGCAATGGCGTGGAACGGGCCGCAACGGAATAGTGTCGGGCAGCCCAGCGCTGGCAGACCAGTGGCCGAAAGAAGGGCCGCGGCTGTTGTGGCGCAGTGGAAATGTCCCGAGTGGCGGCGACGGCGGTTATGGGAGCGTGGTGGCTGTGCAGGGGCGGGTGTACGCCTCGCTGGTTTGGCATCGGATGGTGCCGCTGGCCACGCGGACACTGGATGACCAGGCGCTGAAGCGGTTGGGCTGGCGCAAGGTGGATTTGCCGGAGGCGCTGTTGGCAAAAATGGAGAAGGACCGGCGGGCGCTGAGCCCGCGGCTGCGCGGCACCAAGTTGAACGACTGGATCAAGGAATGGGAGGGGAAAAACCTGACGAAGCCGGAGTGGCGGAAGCATCGCGGCTGGGTGGCGGAACGTTTCCGCAAGGGCAAAGCAGCGGTGGCACTGGTGGATTTGGAGCAGCTAGCAAAGTCACGCGGGCGGAAGTTTGACAACGCGGCAGCATTCATGGCGTGGCTGGCAAAGGAACCGCTGGGTGAGGCGGTGAAAAAGCAGGTGATCAGCGCGGTCTCGACGCAGCGCAAAGGCGGCTGGGATGTGTTGCTGTGCTTGGACGGAGAGACGGGGAAAGAGGCTTGGAAATTCGAGGAACCCAGCGCGGCGGCAGGGTTGCGCCCTTCGGGCACGCCGTGCGTGAGCGGTGACCGCGTGTATTTTGCCGGTGATCGCCACGTGTATTCGCTGGACGCGAAGACAGGAAAATTGATCTGGAAAACGGAACTGGCCGGCCGGCCGGCGGCGGGATCCGTACTGGTGATTGACGACCGCGTCATTCTGCCTGCGGGCAATTTGATGGCGCTGGAGGCCAAGACTGGCAAGATGGCATGGGAACAAAAGGAAGTGCGCGCCGGTAATGCTTCGCCGACGGCATGGCACCACAAGGGGCGCAACTACCTGTTGAGCAACACCGGCGGCGAAGTGGGATGCGTCGACGCCCGCGACGGCAAGGTGTTGTGGAAGGCTCCTGGCGGCGGGCACAGTTCGCCGGTGGTGGCGGGTGACGTGATGGCCATCCGCAGTCGAGACCGCAAACTGGGGCTGGTGACTTACGCGCTCTCACCCGAGGCGCCGCGGAAATTGTGGTCGCACCCCATCGATCAGCAACGCAATGAGGCCAGTCCGCTCATTTACGAGGACCACGTGTACCTGCTCGGCAGCGAGCAGCACCTGTGCGTGTCGGTGCAAACCGGCAAGGTGGCGTGGATGGAAAAACGCCGCAGCTCCATTTCCTCGCCTTTCGTGGCCGACGGCAAGATTTACAACCTTGAACGCAACGGCAGCGAGCTGGTGATGCTCAAGGCCACCCACAAGGCCCACACCGAGCTCGGTGTGGCACGTGTGCAGAGCATGTGGTGCCCCTCGCCCGCCTTCAGCCGGGGGCATCTCTACCTACGCATGAAGGATCACGTGGCGTGTTTTGATTTGAGATAAATTAATCAATTAATTGTCATGAAATACTGGATGACATTGTTGGCCGGTGCGACCTTGGCAATGGCTACGGAGCGTGGCGCGGGATTTGACAAGCTTCACGCGCTCATCAAGCCACAGCGTGGCGAGTCGCGTTGGATGGAGGTGGAATGGCAGCCGCGCGTCTGGGAGGCGCGACGATTGGCGGCGGCGCAGGGCAAACCGCTCTTTTTTATGGCCGGCAGCGGCGGCGCGCCGGCGGCGGGCTGCTGAACAGCGGGTCGTGGCGTGAGCCGTGGGCTCACCTTCTGGAACGACGAGACGATTGCGCTCATCCGCGAACACTTCATCGCCGTGTCCGTTCCCACATGGGTGGCCAAGGCACCTGGGGCGGAGGGGGATTTCCTGCGACAGGCAGGCATCGACAAACGGTGGGTGACCTCCAGCGGTTATATGCATTGCGTTTCCGCAAGCGGCAAATTGCTCGGCGGTCGGCCGTGCGAGGAAGTGCTGGAGAAATTCAAAGAACTACCCGAAGCAGAGCGTCGGCCCGGCGCGGTAAAACTGTCGCCCTTGGCAGAAGCTGAGCAGCTCATTCCCTCACCTCCGAAGGGCGGACTCGTTCTGCGCGTGCACGCGCGCTTCCTTGCACACGAAAAGGGCCGACTGCGTCCGGCGCGTCCAACCGATTTTCCATTGATGCTCGCCAAGCCCAACGTGCTGCGCTCGTGGGAAAAGTTTCTGCAGCCGAATACCGAATACCTGTGGCTCACGCGCGACGAATGGCGGGCGATGGTGCCCGCGCAACCAGCCAAAGGGCAACGGCTTGAGGTGGCACCGGCGATCGGCCTGCGGTTGGCGCGGTTTCACCTTACGCCGCAGCGGGCTACGACCAGCGAAGGCGGCATCTTGCATCCCAAGCGCGTACAGGAGGCGCGACTGTCGCTGGAGGTGACGGCGGTGTCCGCGCAAACCATCGCGATGAAGCTCACCGGTCGCGTCCATTGGGGCAGCGAGTTTGATGCTGCGCAGGCAACCACGCCGAACGGCCCGTTGCGGCAAGGATTCGCCGCGCCCATCGACGGACGGTTGGTGTACGACCGCCAGCGCGGCGCCTTCACGCGGTTCGATCTCATCGCCAACGGCCACACGTGGGGACGCTGGGGCGATGCCAATGGCCGCAGCATGTACGTTGAGCGCCCCGGCCGCGCGCCGTTCGGCTTCGCGCTGGAACTGGCCGGCGATTCCCCCACCGACCGCATCCCGCCCGGCGGCAACGGCCGCTACGTGACCACCCGCGGTTACTTCGACCCGCCAAAGCACTCCAAGCCACGACAGTGAGTGTCGCTTGACGGCTCATGGGGGAGCACCCTGCAAAACTGCCGCACGGCCGCCCGCCAACCCATGGGCGACCGCGATCAACGAAATTATCTCGGCGTGCGCCTCGTCATCCGCAAGCACCGGCCGATTCCGAAAAAGAAAAAATGATGAATCAATCGAGCGAGCTTTCAGTCGCGACTGAACAAATCGGAAGACACAAAAAAAGTTTAAGCAGTTTTTTCATGATTCATTCCAGGCTCGCGCACGATCCGCCTACTTGGGCAACGGCACTCGGGCTTGCTTGATGATCGCCTTCATTTTTTGGACGAGCTCGGGTCTTTTGGAGGCAAGATCTTTTTTCTCAAACGGATCCGCGTTGAGGTCAAAAATCTCCATCGGCTTGCCGGCCGCGCGGAAGGCTTTCCAGTTGCCCATGCGAACGGCCTGCGAGACGATCACTTGCTTCGGACCCTTGCAAAATTCGAAGTATAGATACTCGTGCGCCCGCTGCTTGCCCGCTTCACCGCGCAATGTTTGCACAAAGGAAATGCCGGTGTTTTGAGGCGGCACCGGTTGGCCGGTCAATTCGCATACTGTCGGCAAAATATCCTGAAAGCCGCTTATGTGCGCGGTGGTGGTGTCGGGGGTAATGACGCCGGGCCAGCGCGCGAGCATGGGTGCGCGAATGCCGCCTTCGTGCATGTCACGCTTGTGGCCGCGCAGATTGCCGGAGGAATTCCAAAACGACGGGTCATGCCCGCCTTCCTTGTGGGCGCCGTTGTCGCTGCTGAACATCACCAGCGTGTTGTTGTCCACGCCCAGTTCATCCAGCAGCTTGAGCAGTGCGCCGATCTCGTTGTCCAGATGCTCCATCATCGCGGCGAATCCGGCAATCGGGTTCACCACATCAGGGCACGGCTCGCCGCCAGCGCCGTATTTGCCAATTTTTTTGTCGAACTGCGGAAATACCTTGCGCCATTTTTCGTGCAGCGCTTTTGGCGCATGCATCGCCGCGTGCGGAATGGCCGTGGGGATGTAGCAAAAAAACGGCTGCTTCGCCCGCACACTGCCACGAATGAACGCGCGCGCTTGCTCCATCATTGGCGTGTGCAGGTAAGTCCCTTTCTTCAGCGGCAATTCGCGACCATTGTGGACATAAGTGGTGGGGTAGTAGGTGTGCGCAATGGTCTGGCTTTTCCATCCGTAAAACTCATCGAAGCCGTGCGCCAACGGATTGGGCGCGCCCTCCAGATGCGTTTTGCCCAAGCCCCATTTGCCAAACGCACCGGTGCGGTAGCCGGCTGCCTTGAACACCTCCGGCAACACGGTCATTTTCGGATCCAGCGCCGCGCTCCGGCGTTCGCCCAGATTGCCCCGTGCGTAGCAGCGCCCCGAGTGCATGCCGGTCATCAACACCGCCCGGCTCGGTGTGCACACTGTGTTTCCCGAGTAATGCGCCGTAAACTTCAGGCCCTCACTTGCCAAACGGTCGATGTGCGGCGTCTTGAATTTCTTCTGTCCGTAACACGACAGATCGCCGTAACCGAGATCATCGGCCAGGATGTAAATGACGTTCGGTTTGCTCGCGGCCGAGAGCAGCCAAGGCAGACACAGGAGGAATGCCGACAGGATTGTAAGGGTCTTCTTCATTTTGTAACTTAAATCTTCAGCCTTAAAAATTTTATACCTCACTCACTACGACGAACTTGCCTTGGCTCTTGATTGTGGCCGGGCAATGCCGATCGCCAAAAAGTGTCCAACGCCGCCGAGTTTGAAGCAATCCTCAAACGCGATCGTAATGATTTGTTCCGTTGGAAAGGCCGCATTTCCCCAAGGAACACGCGAATTGACTTCAGTCGTGTTTCGACGAAAATGTCGTCGTGAATTTTGGTCGATTCATTGCCTGTTGGTTGTTGGGGGCGAGTCTCCTTCCCGCTGCTGACGCCAAGAAGAAATCCGCACGTGAAGCCGCCCTCAAGGAGGCGGATGCCAAGGCGATGATCAAAAGAATCCCAAGCTACTGAAGTAGCTCACCGTCACGCATCCACCTCGAGACCGACGCTGGGTCTTCGGATTTGTCATAAAGCTGAATTGACCCAATTGTGGGTCCGTCCATAATAGCGTCGTGCTTGGCGGACGGTACATGTTGGTGCTTGGGATTCTGGCGAGCCAATTCGTGGGCGCGGGGCCGTTGCTGGAGCAGGATGTTCTGCCGATTCTTCAAAAAAACTGCATGGGCTGCCATGGCGGTTTGATTCAAAAGGGCGAGTTGGATTTGCGCACGCTGCCGTTGATGCTCAAGGGCGGCAAGGCGGGACCGGCGGTGGTGGCCGGAAAACCGGAGGAAAGCGAGCTGTGGCTGGCGATTTCCGAGAACGATATGCCCAAGGAAAAGCCGCCGCTCTCGGCAAAGGATAAGGCGACGCTCAAGGCGTGGATCGCGGCGGGGCTGCCGACGTATTCGCCAACGCTCAAGAAGCTTGAGAAGCCATTGCTGCCGAAGGGCAAACGCCATGAGCCGAAGGTGGTGGCGGCGGCGGTGGATGAGCATGTGGGCGATCGGCTGGAGGATCGCAAGCTGAAGGCGGCGGCGGTGGCGGCGGATGCGGAGTTTTTGCGGCGCGTGTATCTGGACCTCAACGGGCGCGTGCCCACGCCGGAACAGGCGGCGGCGTTTCTGGATGACAAGGCGCCGGACAAGCGGGCGAAGCTGATTGATGCGCTGTTGGCTTCGCCGGAATTCGGCAACCACTTCGGGCGCACGTGGCGCGAATGGATTTGCCCGCCGGAACTGCCGTCGGACATGAACAGCGGTCGTCAGCCGGTGCAGCAGTCGCGCAATCTCGGCACGTGGTTTGCCAAGCGGTTCAATGAAAACGCCAAGTGGGACGAGATCGTGCGTGGCATTCTCACAGGCAAAGGCGAGATCAAAAATGAGCCACAGCTGATCTACTACGGACTTGTCGGCCAAAACGCGCACGCGACGATGGACGGCACCACGCGCTCGGTCGGTTCGCTGTTCATGGGCGTGCAGCTGCAGTGCGCGCAGTGCCACGACGATCCTTACCGCGACTGGGCGCAGCAGGAGTTTTGGGCGATGGCCGGTTTCTTCAACAGCATGACCGGCGACTTCGGCCGGATCCGAACGCGCGAAACCGGCGGCGAGTTGAGCATTCCGCACAGTGCCTTCAAGAATGCCGGCAAACGGGTGACGCTCGGCTACCTGCACGGCGCGCCGCAGGATGCCAAGCGCAAGGCCGACTGGCGGCCGGAGTTCACGAAGTGGCTCACGCAACGCGACAATCCTTTCTTCGCCCGCGCCTTTGCCAACCGCCTGTGGTTCCAGCTGTTTACGCGCGGCATCGTGCATCCGGTCGACGACATGCGCGCATTGAACCCGCCCACGCATCCGGGCCTACTCAACCTATTGGCCAATGAATTTGCCGCGTCGGGTTTTGACGTGAAACATTTGCTGCGCTGCATTTGCAATTCACAAACCTACCAGCGCACCAGCCGCGGGAAGGGTGAGGCGCAACAGGCGGCGTTCGGTCGCGCGCCAATGCGGGTGATGACGGCCGACATGCTGCTCGAGTCGCTCAAGCTCGCCTACAACGATCCCAAGCTAGACTTGCGCACGCACGACAAGGATTCCGGCAACACCAACGGCGAAAGCGCCGCGGTGGGCGATCCGTACATGGAGTTTCACCGCCGCTTCGCCACCAACGAGGAGGACACGACCGATTTCACCCACGGCATCCCGCAAATGTTGACCTTCATCAATCACCCGCGTCTGCGTTCGATCAGCGAGGGGGGCAAGGTGATGGAAGATTTTTTGAAAAAGCATCCCGACCTCGAGCCGGCGCAGATCATTGAGCGGCTGTACCTTAGCACGTTGTCCCGCCGGCCGACCGCGGAGGAAAGCGCCGAGTCCGTCGCCTACACCGCCGCGTGCGATGAACCGGCTCAGGCATATACCGATGTGCTGTGGATGCTGGTGAACCGAAGTGAATTTCTTTTTGTCCGATGAAAACAAACGAACTCTTACAACGACGTGACTTCCTCAAGCTCTCCGCGGCCGGCCTGCTCTCGGGTGTGTCGGTGCCGTGGTTTGAGTCCATGGCCAACGCCGCGGTGCAGCGGCCGCGCGGCAAAAAATGCATCCTCCTGTGGATGGACGGCGGCCCGAGCCAGCAGCACACCTTTGATCCCAAACCGAGCGGCGAGTTCAAGAGCATCCCAACCACCGTGCCGGGCATTCATGTGACCGACAAGTTTCCCAAGCTGGCGCAGTGCATGAAGGATATGGCGTTCCTGCGCTCGATGACCACGGAGATCAACGATCATTACGACGCGAAATATTATCTGCACACCGGTTTCCGCCGCGTGACCGGCCTGGAGCATCCGTCCATCGGCAGCATTGCGTCCAAGTTTATCGGACTGCCCAATGACGATATGCCGGCGTTTGTCACCATCGATGCCGGCAACGACAAGGGTAACGGCGGCCGCTTTTACCGGTCCGTGCCCGCTTACCTCGGCCCGCAGCACGCGCCGCTGGCCGTGCAGCATCCCGCGCGTGGGCTGGAGAATCTGCAGCCGGACGCCAAGGGCCTCGACCGCCGCCTGCAGTTGCTGGCCAAGAGCGAGTACCGCTTTGGCCGCGAGTACAATCTGCCGGTGGTCAACGCCAAGCAGGCCGCCTTCCAGCGGGCGGTCAACCTCATGCACTCGCCGCGCGCCAAGGCGTTCAACATCGAGGATGAGCCAGCGGCCATTCGCGAGCAGTACGGCGACCATCGGTTTGGCCAAAGCTGCCTGATGGCGCGGCGCTTACTTGAATCCGGCGTGTCGTTCGTGGAGATTTTCCATCGCGGCTGGGACGATCACGAGGGTGCCGCCCGCCGCATTGCCGCGCGTGCGCCGTGGATGGATGGCGCGATGTCCGCGCTGATTCTCGACCTCAAGCAACGCGGCATGCTCGATGACGTGCTCATCGTGTGGATGGGCGAGTTCGGCCGTTCACCCGGCGACGGCAACGGCCACTTCTGCCGCGCGTGGACCAGCATGATGGCCGGCGGCGGCATCAACACCGGCCAAGTGGTCGGCGCCACCAACGAGAAGGGCAAGCACTCCGGCGACACCATCACCGAGCGGCCCATCACGACGCCCGATTTCATGGCCACCCTTTGCACCATCCTCGGCATTGATCCGCATCAGGAACTCATGGCATCGGGCGACCGCCCGATGCCGCTGGTCGACAAACGTGCCAAGGTGGTGAAGGAACTCATCGCATGACGCGCGCGGCGATCCTCTTCGCCCTGTGCCTCGCGGGCACCCTGCACGCAGCGGTCAATGAGGCCGTGCTGCAGCATGTGGAAAAACTCGGCGGCCGCGTGCGCTGGGTGTCTGCCGAGCAAAAGGCGTTGGAGGTGGATTTCCAGTTCAGCGGCAGCAAGGTCAGTGACGCCGCCCTAGCGCATCTGCCACAGCTGGGCCCCGTGACCATTCTGCGCCTTAAGAAAACCGCCATCACCGATGCCGGCCTCGCGCATGTTGCCAAGCTCAGCCAACTGCGCCGTCTCCACCTCGAGCACACGTCCGTCACCAACGCCGGCCTCAAACAGCTCGCCGGCTTGAAGCAGCTTGAGTACCTGAACCTCTACGAGACGAAGGCTGATGAGATCGGGCTGCTCAGCGTCGCCCCCGGATTGCCCGCACTGCAGCAGGCGCACTTTCATCCGCGTCAGGTTACTGCCAACGGCATCAGCCGCATTTCGAAAAAGCTGCCCAATCTGAAAGTATGGCCCAGCCCCGCGCGCGAGGCGGTGCGGGTGCAGAAGATTTTGGTGCTTTCCGAGGCGATGCTGAAACACGCCGAGGCCGAGCTGGTGATCGCTGAGAAGGATTTTAAGTTTTACAATCCGCAGCTTAAAGTTCTCAATCCTAAGCTCGCCGAGGTGCGCAAAAAGGCCGACACCATCCGCAAAGCCTATGATGCTGCCCGCCGCCCCACCGACGAGGCCCGGCGCAAGAAGGATGATTTAACCCGCCAACACAAAGACGCCCTCCGCCGCGCCGAGGCCAAGCCGGAGGATGAAGCCCTCAAGAAGACCGCCGCTGATCTGGCCGCAAAACTGAAGGAAGCCGAGCAACAATACGCCAAGCAGGCCAAGGATTTCGATGCGAAGAAAAAGGCCGATGACGCTGCGCAAAAAACCAAGCGTGAGATCGAGGAAAAACACCGGCGCGCCACCCGCGCCCGGCTCGACCTCGACCTGGCCAAGATTGAGGTAGAGGCCGCGCAAAAACAGGTCGAGTACGCGCGCCAAGCGGCGAAGAAGTGAGCACCGCTGTCACTTCGCCGTGATGCGTACGTGGAAGACTTTGTTTAGTTCCCCTTTGCGTTTGCCGAGGCGGAGGAGGCCTTCGCCACAGGTGATCCAGCTTTCATTGGCACTCACGCGGCACACGCCGGAGTTGCCGAGCGTGGCGTGATTTTCCGGGATGAGGATGCGCTCGGTGGCGCGGATCACCCGCAGGGTTTCCGGATTCACTTGCGCGATGAACAACGGCGCGCGGTGGCGCATGATATGGTTGTTGTCCGCCCCGCGTCGCGTGTATGCGAGAAATAACCCGCCGCCTACGGTGACCCAGTGCTGTTGCGTGTTGTAGCTGCCGAGGATTTTGCCGTCGTCGAATTTCCATTCGCGAATCGGCTCGAAACGGATACCGTCCTTGCCCCGTGTGACGTAGGCCGAACCATTCGCGCGCAGTGTCAGGAAATAGCAGCCTTGGAATTGCGCGAGTGACGGCTCGTATAGCCCGCGTCCAGTGGGGATGGTATGCTCGGTGCCGTGCTCCTTATAGGTGAGCGTCTTGCCGTTGAAACCGCAGCGGGCAACGACGCTGGTGTAGCGGTGTACTTTCGGGTTGCGCCAATAACGAATCGGCAAGAGCACATCGCCGTTGGGCAGATCCACGCGCTGGGTGCAGCCGGCATTGGCTCCGGTGATGGTCGCGCCGCTGTGGTCTTTCTGCGGCACGGCCAGCAACTGCATCGGCCCCCATTGGCCGGTCGCCGGATCCATTACAGCGTAGGACACCCGTTCGCGCAGACGAATCTCTCTCGTGCCATTCTCAAAATTAAACGTCTTGCCCGTGGCGAGCACCTTGCCGGTCTTGGCATGAAACGTCGGCCACAAGTCGCCCGGCGCAATTTCAAAGCCATCCTTTTGGTGAAACCGCTTCAACGGGGCGATGACCGCCGGCGGGCTCCAGGTGCGCCCGCCATCGCGGCTGATCGACTGCAAAATATCGTGAAAATCGTGGCTCACCTTTTTGCCCGTCTGCGACATCGTCGTCAGCAGGTACGGCTTCTGGCCGGGCACAAACGCCGTGCGCGCCTGCCACCAGTCCCAGCGCTCCGTGCCTTGAATGGTGCCGCGCGATTCGAATTTCAGGGGAACGGCCTTGAAGGCACCCACGGCGGCCGGCCGTTTCTGATCGGCCATTGCCGCCAGATGAAACAGGGCCAAGGTTGCCGCGAAGATACGGAATGTTTGCGCGCGCGTGATCATCGTCCAAGTGTCCAATGCGCCCAAGGTTCGCGCAATCCCCAATGCTTTGTGTTCGCGATGAGCGTGTGATAAAAATGTCGCATGCGATTTGTCCTCGCCATCTTGGCTACGCTGCAATTTGCCGCGGCCTCCGAGGTGCCATCGGGCCATCGGGTGGCGTTGTTGATTGGCAATGCGAAATACGAGGGCTTCACCTTGGCGCCGGTGACGGCGAGTTTGGATCGGGTGGAAGAGGCGCTGGAGCGGTCGGGCTTCATCGTGACGCGGGCGGAGAATCTCAAGGGGGAGGAGCAGAAGAAAACCGCGGAGGCCTTTGCGCGTGAGATGCCGACCAATGGGATTGCGCTGATTTATTACATCGGCCTGGGTGCGAATGTGGAGCGGTTGGGTAAACACTATAATCTGCTGCGGCCGATCGGCGAAAAGATCGGCAACGATGGCGACTACCGCAAGTGGGGCCTCAACATAAATGCGCTGTTCGAGGTGTTTCAACAAGAGAGCGGCGCGCGGAAGGTGCTGATGTTTGCCGATGCCTCGTGGAAATCGCCGATCAAGCCGGACAACAAAAATGTGGTCGGTGGATTGCGTGCGTTTGAAGTGCCAACTGGCATGATGGTGACCTTTGCAGCGCCGAACGAAAACACCATAGCCGTGCCGGCCAATACCGCGCCCACACCCATGGCCTCGGCGCTGGCGCAAAACGTGTCGCGCTTGGAAGTGTCCCTGAAGGAATGCGCCGAGGCGATGGCGAAAGTCACGAAAGGCTGGAGCGCGGGAGCGACGGAGGCCGGCATTGGAACGCAAACCAAACTGCCGGTTGCGGATTCCTTGCGGGAAGGCAAATCGGCCGGTGAAGGGTTTGTCAATTCCTTGGGGATGGGCTTCCGCTGGTGTCCGGCGGGGAGTTTTACGATGGGAACGGAGCGGGCCAACACCGCGGCCACGCGCGATCGCGCGCCGGTGAAGGTGACCCTCTCCAAGGGATTTTGGATGGGCGAACATGAAGTGACGCAACGGGAGTATTATGCGGTGGCCCGGCGCAATCCGC
>Ga0310344_10002641_pt1 | contig 13445 bp, 16 predicted proteins | sample HC15DNA20200_MG_FD_203801 | JGI IMG/M metagenome (GOLD analysis project Ga0310344, IMG submission 203801) | Marine microbial communities from station ALOHA, North Pacific Subtropical Gyre - HC15-DNA-20-200_MG | ecosystem: Environmental > Aquatic > Marine > Oceanic | place: Pacific Ocean: North... | reverse complement strand
AGATGGTGTTCTTCAACACCCTACCGATGCATATTCAATTAGTGGCTCAATATTAACATTTACAGAAGCACCCGCTAGTGGTGTTGATTTCCATGTAGTTATAATGGGACAATCTGCAACTGTGGGTGAAGGTTCAATAGGAGCTGATGAATTAGAAGTAAGTGGTGATGGCACAGATGGTCAATTATTGAAAACAGATGGAGATGGTACTTTTTCATGGATAAATCAGAACACAGTTACTGCGTCTACGGCTAACGTAGCTACTCATGTAACGGTAGCTGATAATGAGAGTACTAACGAAAATAATTTACTTACATTTGTAGAAGATGCTTCTGGAGCAGGTAATGTAGGATTAGAATCTGATGGAGATTTACATTATAATCCTTCAACTGGTAGATTAACTGCAACTCAATTAACAGGTACTTTACAAACAGCAGCTCAAACTAATATTACTTCAGTAGGCACTCTTACTGCACTAACAGGTGGCACAGGAGACTTAATATGGGATACTACGACTTTAGTTGTTGATTCATCTGCAAATAAGGTTGGGATTGGAACAGCTTCTCCTGCAACAACTTTACATATTACTGAAAACACTAATAGCAATCTTGAAATTGATGGTTCGGTTGCTGGTGAAATGAGATTAATATCAATTAATGATGCAAGAAACGCTTATGAAGATTTAGTCTTCTATGGAGACACTGTTAAGTCTATTTCAAGTGAGTTTCATGTATCGGGCTCAGGAAGTCCAAGTATAAGAGTTACAGACACAACAAATACGGTAACTGGTAAGTTTCAAGCTGATGATAGTGTTGGCAAAGTTGGAACACATACAAATCATGCTTTTGAAATATTTACTAATAATTCAACAAAAATGTCCATTACATCAGGAGGTAATGTCCTAATAAATACCACAGCATATGCAGATGGACTTGGAAATGCAACATTATCAACAGTTAATTTTCCCAGTCAAAGAAACGATATGGTAATAGATACCTATCAGGCAGGCGGTGAAATGTCTACTCTATGGTTTAGAAAATCTGATTCAGATACAAAGGGAACAAAAACCTCAACAGCATCTGGTCGCAATCTTGGTTCTATATATTTTCAAGGAGTAGATGGCGCAGGTAATTTTGATTATGGAGCAGGGATAGAGGTGGTGCAAAATAGTAGTGCAAGTACAAGATGCTCTGCGGATATGAAATTTTATACTTCTGACGGTACAAATATACCTGAAAGAGTGCGTATTCCTTCTGTTGGGGGAATAGCTATTACTGGAGATTTTCACGATTCTGCAACAGCAGATGAATCAAATTATCAAATTTCATTTGGTGGAGATGCAGTAACTTCTCCAAGATGGGGATTCAGAGTTGCAACATCATCTAATGATGAAGATTTGTATTTAGATAGAAATCTATCGGGGACTCCTGCTGTTTGTATGGCTTGGGATAAAGTTAGTGGCAATGTCGGAATTGGTACTACTTCGCCAAGTCAAGTTCTCACGATTAAACATTCTGAGCCAAGCATACTATTTATTCACGACAATACAGAACTTGGATTTATAGGTGATTGTGCAAACTTTTTAACAGGAAGCAGTCCATCGGCATCTTCTTTTGGCGTAAGAAGTGATGGAGATTTTAGAATTGGAACTGGTGGTAATAATTTAAGAATGCTTATTAACTCATCAGGCAATGTTGGAATTGGAGACCCCTCGCCAGATTATAGGCTTGATGTGGAAGGGGATGACCCTGGTTCTTATATTGCCTCTTTCACTAATGATGGTGATTCTGAAAATAGATATGGAGTCAGGATTCAATGTGGTCACGATAACGCTTCCGATACAAATTTTGCAATAACTATTGCTGATGGAGATGGTGGTGAACAGGGATATGTAACCTTTACAAGTGGAACTATTACTTGGGGTGCTTTTACAGCTAATCACGATGCTGAGCTTCCAAGTTCAGATAATAGCGATGGTTATCCTTATGGAACATTAGTCGAAACCGAAAATCTTTTCTATACAAAAAATCACGATGGTAGTGACCTTGAAAGAGGGATTAGATATAAAGTTAAAAAGACATCTTCTGCATATTCTAAAAAAATATTAGGTGCTTATGCTGGTAAATATCCTACTAATATGTACGAAAATCAGCATCAGATTTATGTATTGGGTGATGGACATATTCTTTGTAATGGAGAAAAAGGCAATATTGAAATAGGCGATGGGATTTGCTCTTCATCTACAGATGGGGAAGGAATGAAAGCAGATAAGATGTCAATGATAATTGGTATTGCACAAGAAGATGTTTCCTTTAGTGGAAGTGAATCTAAACTTGTAGCAGTACAATATGGATTACAACAATTCACGCCGTGGGAGAGTGAATAATGAATCAAAAATTTGGAAACTTATATGCGAGGTTTTTAGTCGCATTTGGACTATGGGTAACTATTGCATTTCTGTTTGAGATAGGATACTAATGAGTTGGTTTTATACACATATTGTGTTTGCTTGTGTAGTCTTGATTGCAGATGCAAGAGGAACTCTTGAGCCCGCTGTAAAGAAGATAGAAGAAAAGTTTGGGATACCAGTTTATTATGCTCCAAGTGATTCTATAGATATGGAGATAAGTAATCCTTATCCAATACAAGATATGCCACAACAGGATACATTTAACAGTCAGAGGAATAACAATTAATGAAAAAGCTATATACGACAATTTTAGTCTTGTTTATGCTATCTTGTGTTAATGTAGACAAGGTTATTGAAGCTGGAGCAAAAGCAAAAGATAAATATGAGAAATTTGAAGAGGCTAATCCAGACTTTACAAAGAATATAATGTCAGGAGACACTACTAAAATATTTGAATCAGTTTTTTCTGTTAAAAAAATTAAAACAGATGAAGAAAAGGCAAGAGAAGATAGTATAGCAGCTTTAGAGCAAGCAGAACAAGATTCTATTTTACAAGTAATGAAAGAAAGTTTTATAGATGAACTATATAAAAAGTATGGTTCTAAGAAAGATACTATAAGGTGAGGGTAGTACCTGATTGGCGAGAAATGAATAGTGTATTAAGAGTTATAATAATGTCAAGTTTTATTGGGTTTCTTGTAGCTCTTGTCTTCGTATCTTGCGCTGATGAGTACTATCTTGGTAAAACAAGGGAAGAGCTAACAAGAGAAATGTTTGAGGTTGATTCACTCATAATGACAATCCAATATCAACTTGATAGTACTTCTATAGATTTTGAAAAGTTTTATATTGATGCACAAAGAATAAATAACGGACATGAGTAAAGGTCTAAGCGCAGATAGTCAGGTGCATATCAGCGTAGCTTTTTTAATTAAAGCCATGATAGGAATTTCAATGTTGATTGCAACATACTATCAAGTGCAAATTAGATTTGCAGAACATGAAAATAGAATTAAAGAGTTAGAAAATAAAATAACTGTTCTTAATGCCTCTATTGAGGGTATGGAAACTCAGCATATAGAAGAGCTAGAAGAACAAAATAGAACATTAATGCAAAGATTAGGATTAAAGAAACCCTAATAAGAGGGTGTGTTAAAACAAAAAAAGGAGTGAAAAATGGCAGAAAAGAAAAGTGTGAAAACAAGCGAAATTGATGCAAAAATAAAGGAGCATGAAGAAAGCTTAAAAGCAGTAGTAAATGAACTTCAACAATTAGCTCAGGCACATAATGAGAGAACGCAACAAAAAATTGCTCTCGAAGGTGCAATAGCTGGATTACGTGAATTTAGTCAGACAGATGCCCCAAGTACAGAAGACGGTGCAGAAGCAGAAGCCTAAATATAAATTCATGTTACCTCACTCATTCCATTCTTGGAATTTGAGTATAGGAACTGGCTTTAAACATATTGTTGGTAAGATGAGAAAGAAGAAGAAAAGTGATGATAGATAGCTTAAAAACTATAAGTAATGGTGTAGTCGGCGTTGGAGTATGGTGGTTAAATCTACCAATGGTATTGCAAATGTGTGTATCTGTGGCAACACTTATATACATAATAGTTAAAATTCGTAACGAGTTGCAATCATGAATAGCCATCCTATGTCCTTCACTCCCCTCTTCGTTCAAATCGCCTCCTCCTCGATAAAAAGTGGAGGATGTAGCGATGGCTGATTTCAATTTAGCAGAATGGGGAATTGTTGGTGTAGTGGTGGCTTTATTCGCAGGACAGATAATGTTTCTACAAAAAACATTAATGGGCAAATTAAATGAAGTAGAGAATATATGTATAAAGCTCATTGATAGATGGAACAGGTCAGATGAAACTCGTGACAGAAGACACGAGCAAGTCCTGCAGGAACTAAATGACGTAACTGATGATTTAAATTTCTTAAAAGGAAGAGTAAATGGAAAAAATAGTTAAAAAAAGGAGTAAATAATGAAAGAAGTTGTAGAGATAATTGTTCAAAATTGGGAAATTGTCGCTATTGTCATTCTCTCAATTGATAAAATAGTTGCACTTTCTCCAAGTACATGGGATGACCTCTTGTGGACTTCGGTTAAAAAAGCAATTTACAAACTAGCAGGGAGGAAATAAATGTTAAAACGAGTAATACGCAAAATGGTTAAAAAGCATGGAATGGTAGGATTGCTTCTAATGATTGGCGATTATGCTGTTGGCGCAACCAAATCTAAAAAAGATGATGAGATTTGGGAAGAAGTAAAAACGCTATTAGAAAGTATGTAGCCCTCAAGTGAATCATAAACAAATAAAAGAGCTAATAAGGCATACTTTAAAGAAATTAGGCATGTGGAGTGAGAAGGCTGAAGAACTTGTTTTTTTGACAGGACTAGTTGAATCTGGTTATAGATATATTTCGCAAATAGGTTCTGGAATTGCCCGCTCATTTTGGCAGGTAGAAAGTGCAACTGCAAAAGATACTATTGATAACTATTTATCATTTAGAAAATCTAAAACTAAAAAAGCTTCTGAGGTTATTGGTATAGCTCCAGAGACTCTTTTAAATATGACAGATGAAGAGCTGAAGCACCTTCTTTGGGGCAATATTGTCGCTGGAATCGTATTTTGCAGATTGAAATATTGGAGAGTCCCAAAACGACTACCTGGAGACTTAGAAGGAATGGCAGGATATTGGAAGACCTACTATAACACAGAAGGAGGAGCTGGCACGGTAGCCCACTTTTTGGAGAAGGCAGAAAAGAGGAAGGATAAATAATTCTTTATGGCGAGTGGCAAGGAATCATTAGTTGTAGAATCATTCCACAATGGGTTGAATACAAAGACTGACGCAAGAGATATATTAGATGACAATTTAGCGAAAGCTGACAATATATCCGTTGATGATGTAGGAAGAATAACTATGTCTGGGAATAAGTCAGAAATTACTACAAGCGGTCTTTCGTTAGCTACTCTTAGCGATGGATATAATCTATTTAGATTTAGTTCAGATTATGCAAGTAATGGGACTACTGTCCAAGATACAGATTACTTGATTGTATGGGATGATACTCTTGGAAAATTGTATTGGTTGCCTAATCTTGCTGATAATGGAAGTGCTAATACTGCATGGGGCACTGCCACTCACTTAACTTTCTCTGATACTTCTGATAATGATTGGGGTACTATTGCTGGCGACCCTGCTGCTTATGTCCCATGTTCTGCTCAACCTTTATTTTATTATGTTGATGGTGCATTAAGAGTTGTTGATGGGAATCTTTCAAATACTAGTAATCCTGCTATGTGGATTGGGACAGTTAACCGAACATTGTTTCCAACCACTACAACGACATCTGAAACCTTTGCTATAACTGGATGGAAAAAGCATAAAGCAGAGCTTTTAACCCCAGGCGAAGGGAAAATATCTTCATCTACTCCATCGTCAGGAGATGTTCCTACAAATGGAGTTTATTGGCATCTTAGAAATTTGAGGGAAGAAACAACTTCTTTATATAAGTTTGATGACTCAATTACTGCATATTCTGATGAAACTGCATATGATTTAACAGAGCCTTTTGAGGTTTCAAGCCCAGATGATGAATCTTGGCAAACATCTTATAAAGGTCTTGATGGATATGGTGATAGCAATTATCATCTTTTTGGGGGAGCTTTTTATGAAGAGGATGATGATTCCACTGTTGATTGGGAGTGGGATTTGATTTATGCCAATAGATTTAATACTGATAGTGCTATTACTTTCAAGTCTGGGCAATCTTTATACCTAGCTGTTCGTATGCCTGGAGATGATAATAAGAAAATGTGGGAAGGGACACATACAAAATCATTAAAAGATAAAGCAACAATCGCCATAACAATAAATGATGCCTACCTTACTGTGTATAGAGCAGAATCTGGAACGAGTAATAGCGACACTTTTAAATGGAGAATTGACCCATCTCAATTTACAGGCGATACTACTCCATCAGGCGAATGGCATATTTTAGAATTTCCATTTGATAATCCTTATGAAAAAGATACTGACTATGCGACATTTTCCCCTCAACAGATAAAGTTAACAATGAGTGTTTCTTGGACTCTTAGTGGGGATGTCTATTCTAATGATGCAAAAAATAATTCTACATTCGATACGGAAGCAAATAGAAAAAATATACCAGGTTGGGATTTTATTCAATTTTCTGATTTAAGAGTTGGAGAATCTGAGCTTGTTGGAGTTAATACTGTTGGAAAACAAAAATTTTTAATGAGTTACACTTATGATGAGTCTGAGAATGAGAGTTTATTATATAATTTTGGAAGTGACGCTAATAGGGAAGTTGTTTTTGAGAATACAACATCTGCATATAAAATAGGTATTACTTCTTATGTTAAAGTGCCAACTGCTGCTACATTTAATAATAGAATTACTGGTGCAAACTTATATATGGAAGATGACGGGATACCATATAGAATTGCTCAATTGAGATATTTAAAAGGACTAAAAGGAGCTTGGGAAGCTGAATATCCTGCTGATTCCCAATTCACTACTCAATTTAGTGACACTGCCAATAAAACAACAACTGTTAAGACAGATGGGTTGCCTCTACTGGAATCATATGAATCTCTAAATGGATTTAAACCTAGTATATCTACTTTGGCAGCTAGTTATAAAACTGCAACTCTATTAAATAGAAAATTATATGTAGGCAATGTATATCAAGACTCTAAGCCTCATGGTGATAAGATGATAAAAAGTAATGCAAATTCTTTTGATATTGTCCCATCTGAGGGGAAGGGGATTGAGGTTGTTGTTAATGATGGTGATAGTATTGTAAAACTAGAATCTTATGCAGATAGAATTTTACAGTTCAAAAAGAATACTATGTATTTAATTAATGCTACTAGAGAAGCTGAATACTTAGAAGATACTTTTGTAGGCAAGGGCATTAGCTCTCAATCTGCTTCTACAAAAACAGATATAGGAGTTGCTTGGGCAAATGAAAATGGATGTTATTTATATGATGGCGAGAGAGTTCATGACCTAACTGAGTCGAAAATTAAAGAAACTGAATGGCAATCTCATATTACATCATCAACAGATGTTATTTACTTTCCTCTTAAGAAAAAAATATTTGTCACTGGAGGAGCAAATGGTGTAGATATATATGAATATTCTTTGCCAACTAAGAGTTGGTCTAAATCTATAAATAAATTAGATGGAACTAAAACAAACTTTGTAATAGATAATGATGATGCTATAAAATATGTTAGTTCTAGTAAAAAATTATATAAATGGGATGACACATCTTCCTCTAGTGACTCATTAGATATAATAACTAGAGATTTTACTTTTGGAAATCCATCTATTAGAAAAAAGTGTTTTAAATTTTATATTACATATAAATGTGATGGAATTGACATCCCTGCAAATGTTAAAGTTTATTATGGCATTAATGGAGAGAATTTACAAAAAGAACTTGTGATAGGTACAGAAGTATCAACTACTTCTAATTTTGCTGGAACTAGTACGAATTGTTATAATTCATCTGGAATGATTTCTACTGATGGAGAATGGAAACAAGCTGAATTAATGCCTCAATCTTCTATAAATAATATTTATTCTATACAATTGAGATTTAAAGCTCAAGGGACAGTCCCATCCTCTTTTGAAATAAATGATATAACTATAATATATAGAGAAAAACTCTTAAAATAATGCCCACATCAAAACAAACAAGACAATCAAGACACCATCAAGCAGAGTCTCCAACAATAGACAGAGGGAATCCCTCTTCAAATGATGGAAGGATAGGAGCTCAACAATTTAGAAATATTGATGGGAAAGGTCTTGTTCATATGGTAAAGACTGAGACTGGATGGAATGAAATGAGTACTTCTCAGGTTAGTACATCCTCTAAGCCTGAATCAACTATATTAACAGGCTCAGGGGGAGCTGCCGCTGGTGGAGGTGGCGGTGGGGGATTGTCAGCCGTCACGGCAACTGCGCCTTTAGTTTCTAGTGGAAGTAATATTTCAATGCCTCAATATGACCCAATTGGAGCTGCTGCTAGTGGAATAGGAAACGAAGGATATATAGCTGCTGGAGCTGTTTATGATGGCGATAGTCCAGGTACGTTTGTTACTCACTTCCTTAGAAAGGATGGAGCTTGGGCTGATGTTAGTGCAAGTTTAAACGCTTTTGTTACTTGGTCTTGGGTGCCGCAAAGTGGAACTCCATTTACAACAGTAGCAGATTCATCAGCAGACGCAATCACTGTGACTGGGGGAACTGGTATAGAATTTACTAATAATAGTAGTGGAGATACCGATGCAATTACAGTGTCTAGCACAATACCGAATTTAACTGTAAATGGGGCAGGGACAGTTCATGCAAATAATTATAGTAATACAAATTATTATTTAGATGGTGTAACAAAAAGTGGTAATACTCTTACATTTTCTGTAAGTGGAGCTTCAAACCCAACATATACATTTGGCTCTAATGCTTTCAATAGTACTGCCTATTTAACTGGAAATGAAGCAATTGCCCTTTCTGGTGACATATCAGGAACTGGCTCAACTGCAATAACTACTACTATTGGGGTTAATAAAGTTAACGATACTCATATAGATTGGGGAACTGGAACGAATCAAGTTAATACTGATGATATACCAGAGGGAAGTAGTAATAAATTTACATCTAATGAAACTATTGACGATAGAGTTAATGCTCTTGTGACAGATGGGACTGGAATGGGGACTGTTTATGATGATGGTGCTAATACATTAACTTTTAATGTTGATTTAAATGGATTAGATACAGCAGATTTAAGTGAGGGTAGTAATCTATATCATACAACGGCTAGGGCAAGGGCTGCTATAAGTGGAAGCGATGATATTTCATACAATTCAAGCACTGGGGTTATCTCATATGTTGAAACAGTTGATGGAGCTGAAAATACACTATCAGATTCATCCTTGCCAACAACAGATGGCTTTGTTACAATATTTAAAGAGCTCTCTACTCAAAAGTTAAAATTTTATGTTTTAAAAGCTGGTGACAATATTACGCTTGATAAGAATAATGACACATCAGGTGGAGAAGCAGATACATACATTGAAATATCAGCTTCAGATGCTCCAACGACTAATAGATTTACTGGAATTTTAGACGATGGAGTAACTACCTACACTGCTTCTGGTGCTACAGATACATTAAAAATAGCTGGAGGAACTGGTGTAAATACATCAGCTGCTCAAAGTGGAAGCACTGTTACGGTTACTCTTACTATGGATATAGGAACTGGTGCATCTCAAGCTGCTGCTGGAAATCATACGCATACTGCTGCTAATGTTGGTTTAGGCACATCAGCTGATGTTCAATTTGATTCTTTTGGAGTTGGCACGGCAGCTTCATCAACCACTGGTGAAATAAGGGCTACTAATGAAATAACTGCTTATTATTCTGATGATAGATTGAAGACTAAACAAGGCAATATTGAAAAAGCCTTAGAAAAAGTTTGTTCTTTAAATGGATTCCATTACCAACCAAATGAGCTTGCAGGTGATTTGGGATACGATATGGATGAGAAGAAAGTTGGCGTAAGTGCACAAGAGGTATTAAAAGTATTACCAGAGGCGGTTACAAATGCACCAATAGACCCTCAATACCATACAGTTCAATATGAGAAACTTGTTCCTTTGCTAATAGAGGCTATAAAAGAATTAAATGGAAGGAAGTGTAGCTGTGGCTCTAAATAACCCATCTAACTTAAAATTAGGTCAGTTAGGACATATAGCTGGTGGCAATGCTAATAATACTTCTGCAACTTCTCTTGCTTCAACTTGCAGGGGAAGTGCATCGTCTACTTCTATGTGGGGCGATTTTAAAATTGGAACTGTAACTATATCTAGCACGAAGACTGCTGGGGGCACAGGGCAAGACAAGGGAACATTCGGGATGAGATTCAAAGGAGATGTTGGTGACTATATGGATGCAACTAGTGGAAATCAGTTAGTTCAAGAAGGTCAGTTGACAACTGCAATGAACGATAGTGATTGGACAGGTTATATAGAAGCATCAGAAAGCAACGCAGGTGGATTATATCAAACAAGAATTGCAGATAGAAGTACAAACGCCGCTGACTATGAAGGCGACTTTGATAAACATCACCTTTCGACAATAGTAATAGGTTTTAGCAATATGTATTCGTCTTATGACAAGAAACATGCAGAAGCTGTATAGAATTGAAAATTATATGTATAAAGTAGTAAATTAAATGATAACGTCAAAGGTAAAAATATGAGTGCAGTATCCGCAGCAAGAAGAAAATACGCTGGCAAGATAGCAAAAATTAAGGGGAAGGAAGGGTCAGCTAAGATATTCAGAGGAGTTGGCAAGGAACTTGGAGACTTAGTTAAGGTAGGAGGGCAGCTTTTAGCCCCAACTCATAAAAAGTGGAAAAACGTTGAAGCTGGAGCAAAGGCTGCTGGTGCAGAAGTCAAGATGCCAGGAAAATTATCATTTGATTGGTTTAAAGACCCTAGCAAGGTAATGGGAGATGAAGCAATAGTTGGGCAAACAGGGTATGATGAAGGTAAAGGCGTGACAAAAAGATATACTGCAGCAGATTTAGAATCTTTGGGTGCTATTAAATCTTCTACAAACCCACTAGTTAAATCTATGGCTGGAACGAAGCAGGGAAAAGAAATGATGGATAATATTGGCACTAAGCTTTCTGGGAGTGCAAATGTATCAGGAATGACTAAAGATTATGTAGATAAAAGATTAAGAGAAATGCCACTCTCAAGAGATTATAAAACGGGTCAAAAAAGAAATTGGACTGTTGATTCGATAGTAAATGAATCTGGGGTAGAAGAAACTCCTAAAGGAGGTATTCTAAAAGCTGAATATGGACAATATAAAAGTAAGTTTGATTTATCTATGTCTCCTGATACAAGAGATAATTATCAAAAGGCTTTTGGGGGTAGTGTAAAAATGCCTGAAATACCTAAAGACAAAGGGATAGGAATGTCTCTTGAAAAATATGTCCCACCATCTATGCCACAGAATGAAACTAGCGTAATTGATGACCCTTCATTCAATGAGAAGTCTTTGGCTGATAGGACAGAGGCTTTAGAAAGAAGCAATAATGCTCCTGGTGGAAGTTTTGCACATAAATGGAATCAAACCGATAGCTATAGTGATTATGGTGATGACAATATGATGCAATCAATATACGGAATGAATAGTTATTTTGGTAGCAAACATGGTACAGGGAGTTAGATGAATTATAAATTATATATGAAAGGTAAAAGATGCCAATTCCATTAGCAGTAGCGGCTTCATTAGCAGGAACCGCAATCGACATTGGTTCTAAAGCAATCGCAGCTGGGATGGGACCAGATGCAGATGACTTATTAGAAGCACAAGACGCAGCAAAAGAAGTATCATTTGCTCAAAAGCAAAGCCTAAGTCAAGAAGTAGACTTACAAAAAGATAAACAATCGCTATTAACTGAACAAGGTTTGTTAGCTGCGACAACAGGAGGTCGTAAAAATTTATGGGGACTTATGAGCCAAGAAGATTCTCTGGAATCGGCAGCTGGATTTACAAGTTCTGATGCAACTTCAGCGGCAGTTGATGCTACAAGGACTGTTGGGTATAAGTCTTATTCTGATACTGTTGATAATATTATGAAAGAAAATGAATTAAGCAATAGAGCTATAAATTTAGATACAAGAAAAAGAGCAGATGCCATTGAAAATGAGCTAGATAAGGAAGTTGCTGCAATAGCAGAAACACCTGACACATGGATGGAAAAATTCTTTGGAACTTCTAACTATAAGATAGGTAAATAATTATGCCACAACAAACTATTGGTTCTCAAATACAAACTGACTTAAGAAGGGTTCAACGCCAACAAGATATAGAAGAATATGAAGATTATAGGCTTCTAAATAAATTAATGTCTTCTACCCCTGACTCTGGCGTACAGGAGAGCAGAGATTTAACCATTGAAGGAAAGGTATGGGACAAGACTAAGCTAGGCATTGATAGTCAGTTTGACGTTATTCGCAACTTTGTTTCTGATGAAAAAGGAAACATTAGAAAAGATTTAACACATGAAAAAATAAATGAAGCAGAAAAACATCTTCCAAATGTTATTAAATCTATAAAGAGAATTTATAATCAACCAGGAAGCCATCAAATTGATAATTATATCGATGCTCTTGGGATTAGATTGGGAGAAGGATTAGAATCTGCAAGAAGAGCCAATATAGCAGAAGACCAAATAGGTATATTGACTCAGCAAATTAAGGATTTAGGTGACCCAATTAGCAAAGGATATATATCTCCTAGACATGGAGAATATATGCCTTTAGAAAGAGGCGAATATGATATATCTAAAGGAGCAGAAAAGATTCTTGACAATATTACTACTCTTTCTGATAATAATAGAAGCATACAAGGGGATAAGGTAAACAATCCTTTTTCAGATTTATTTGATATGTTATCAAACAAGCAGCATGTCTTTGAAGCATATCATTATTATAGTGCGAACCCTGATGGAGTTGATGCTATAAGAAGCTCTCCAAAGGCAAGAAGAGTATACGAAGAAGTTGCAAGATTGATGAGGACTGGTGGAGATGAAGACATAGCATTAATGAAAGAATATATAGATGAAATACCTGGCTTACTTGGAGAGCAAGATATTAATACTTTTAAGGATATGGGAAAACTTGCTAAAGAGGAGAAAGAACTTGACGATGAACAATTTGACCTTCAAATGAGACAGTTGCAACAGCATGTAGAAGCATTTAAGTTTGGAGAGGATTATACTGATGATGATTTCGCAGAATTTGCAAACTATGTAATGGGGCAGCAAAATGTAGGTGCATGGTCTCATCCTAAAATTGCCAAGAAAGGTAGAGAAATAACTCTTAATACTCTAATGACTCAACTTCATGGTGTAGATGGATTTAATAAAGATACAACTTTAGATGAAGGATGGGCTTCAGAT
>Ga0310344_10002639_pt1 | contig 13447 bp, 12 predicted proteins | sample HC15DNA20200_MG_FD_203801 | JGI IMG/M metagenome (GOLD analysis project Ga0310344, IMG submission 203801) | Marine microbial communities from station ALOHA, North Pacific Subtropical Gyre - HC15-DNA-20-200_MG | ecosystem: Environmental > Aquatic > Marine > Oceanic | place: Pacific Ocean: North... | reverse complement strand
AAGTATTATTCGTTGTTCCAGAGATACGCATAGATGGAAAACCATTGCATTTTCCTTTTTGGGCAGGAATTCTAGGAGCAATAGTTGGGAAAAAAGGTGGTTCTGTAGGAATTTTAGATCTTAATGCGATTAGAATGGATTTTGGTGTAACAACTATACCTAGAAAAAAAATTGAAGAAGAGCTCACTCTTGATGATTGGGATATTATAGGTATTGGTGGTTTAACTTCTGGATATAGTAGGATCAAAGAGTTAGTTCCAATTATAAGAAGAGCGTGTCCTACCTCTATTATTATTGGTGGTGGTGGATGGAGTACTTACAATCCTGATGAAATCTTACAATTAATTCCTGATTTAGATTTAATTTGTATTGGAGAGGGAGAAGAAACTTTTTCAGAGCTTTATGACGAAATAGATAACGGCTCAAAAGATTTTGAAAAAATTAATGGTATATGTATAAATTCCAAGTCTGTAGCAAAATTTACTCAACCACGTGCTCTCATTTCTGATCTTAATCTGATTCCATATCCGGATTATAATCTTTTTGAAACTGATATTTACTTTAGATACTCGTCACTTCCTTTATCCCTTGAATCATTTAATTCAAAAAGACGAGCCTCTGTGGTATGGGAACGTGGTTGTCCTAGAGGTTGTACGTTTTGTTCACATAATGGTATGTCTAGAATTGATTTACAGAATATCTATGGTGAGGGTAATAGAAAAGAAGGAGAAAAATTAGTAAGAATATCTGATCAAGAAAATAACACATTTCAATTACCTGCTAGATGGCCTGATGCAAGATATGCAGTTGATAATATCAAACTGCTAGTCGATAAATATAATGTTGATTTTATTTCAATTTTAGATGAAAATATGACTAGTAATCTGAAATGGACAAAAGAATTTTGTGATTTATACATTGAAGAAGGTCTGGATAAAAGCGTTAAATGGGGAACTCTAGGGGATGCGCCCAGTGTTGCAGTTCAACCAAGTATAGTTAAAACGTTGAAAGAGGCAGGATGTACGTATATTTCCTTTGGATTCGAGTCCGCATCTGATAAAGTCCTTAATCAGGATATAAAAAAGGGGCAGATCAGATCTCATCTGCAAAAAACTGTGGATACTTTGATTGAAGCAAAAATGACCCCGTTGACAACTTTCATGATAGGTAATCCTCATGAAGATATCAACGATTTAATGGAAACACTTGATTTTTGGATTCAAAATGGAATTGAAGTGGATCCATTCATTTGTACTCCATATGTTGGAAGTCCAATTTTCTATGATAATAAAGATTTCATCTATCAACAATATGATGAAAAATTAGCACATGTTTTAGCAGGAAAATATTCAATCAGTGATCATGTTCTAAAACAATGGAGATTACGAGCTCTAGATAGATTCATGAGTGACTGTGGTGATGCACTTCAGTATACTGCCACAGTAAGTCAATATTTCACTATTGGAGAATTATATGCATTAAAAAATTTTATGTATAAACATGATCCCAAACGACTTTTACAAATGGCACATCAACGATATGAACAAACAAATCTTGAACAATGGAAGCATGATGATAAATGGAAAAAATATTGTGAAGTCTGTAAAGCAGATTCAGAATTGCAAGATATGACTACACTACTAAGTAATAAGCAATGATCACTGTATTAGATGACTTTTTTTATTTTAGTTTGGTTTGGAAATCATGAGTGATTGGAAAATCCCACTTTATAAAATTTACACTGATGATGAGGATCTCAATTTAATTACAAAAATCATAAAAAGAGGCGAGCAATGGGCAATTGGTCCGGAAATTGAAGAGTTTGAAAATTTAATAAAAAACTATGTAGGTACAGATTTCTGTGTATCGTTAAATTCTGGAACATCTGCTTTACATGCAACATTATTGGCATATGGTTTAGGAGAAAATGATGACATCATAGTACCATCCTTTTCATTTGTTTCTACGGTGAATTCAGTTCTTTTTGTAGGTGCAAATCCTTTATTTGCCGATATAGACGAAACCACTTTCGGATTAGATCCTAAAAAAATTCATTCATCCATTACTTCCAAAACTAAAGCAATTATGCCAATGGATTACGGTGGCTCTTCTTGTCAAATTTTTGAATTACAGAAAATTGCCAAAGAGCATGATTTACTTCTTCTAGAAGATGCTGCTGAATCACTTGGAGCAAAAGTTATGAATAAAAAAGTTGGTTCTATCTCTGATTCATCAATTTTTAGTTTTTGTGGAAATAAAGTCATTACCACTGGAGAAGGAGGTGCAGTAGTAACTAATTCTAAAGAAATTTTTGAAAAAATTAAATTGATCAGATCTCATGGACGAGCTGGTTCTACAAATTATTTTACAGATCCATCAAATCCAGAGTATGTAAATTTAGGCTATAATTGGAGGATATCATCTATCACTGCAGCATTAGGTATTGCACAAATTACAAAATTAGATAAAATAATAAAACTTAGACAAGCAAATGCACAGTTTATTTCTTCAAAGCTTTCTAAATTTTCTCAAATCAAAGTCCCAAAACCCTTAGATGACTACGAACATATTTTCCAAATGTATAGTATACTTTTAGAAGATGAGCAGATTCGGGATAAATTACACGAATTCCTTTCAAGTAAACGAATTTTTTCAAAGGTTTATTTCAAACCTATACACCACACACCTTTCTATCAATCAAAAATTCATCAAAATATACTTCTACCAGTAACCGACAGTATTTCTTCTAGAATACTTACTTTGCCACTTTATCCAAATATGACTTTGGAAGAAAAAGAATATCTAACTTCTTCTATATCTGAATTTTTTGAGTCCTTAAATAAATAAAATTTTAACTTGTGTTTATTTTATTATCCACATATTACTTTTTTCAATAGCGTTACTTTTTTCTGATTCAGATAGCAAAATTTCATCCATTTTCTCACCTTCTCTTATTCCAATAATTTTTTGATTAGAAGAAATCTTTTTTGCCAGTTCTTTAACATTATATGATTTCATTTTTGGAATAAATATCTCTCCATTTTTTATAAGTGGCAAACAATATAAAACAAAGTCAACTGCCTCATCAATTTTAAAAAAATATCTTTTCATGGATGGATGAGTAATTGATAATGGAAGATTCTTCTTCTTTTCTTCTTCCCAAACCTCAAAAACATTTCCTCGTGTTTCCATAACATTTCCAAATCTTACTGTAGCGGATCTTGTTGGAGAAACATGATTAGCAGCCCATGTAGTTAATTTCTCTCCAATTCGTTTTGTACTTCCATAAAGTGTTGATGGATCAGCAGCCTTATCTGTACTTATGTTAAGGAAAATTTTTGGTTTAGTTTGAATTATTGTTTTAATTATATTCACTGTTCCATTGATATTAGTTTCAATAGTTTCAATAGGATTGTATTCTGTAATTTCAATATTTTTAACGGCTGCAGTATGAATTACGACCTCAGCTTTCTGTAAAGCAACTTGTATTCTGTCTTTATCTAAAACACTGCCAAGTAATAGTCTCAATCGTTTATCATTAATTTCTCTTTTGAGTTTGAATAAAGCATGCTCATCAATATCTAATACCCTAACAGTCCTAACCGGAAATTTTAAAATTTTTTTAGTAAGGGCGGAACCTATACTGCCAGCACCGCCAGTAATTAATACATTTTTGCCGTTTAATTCTCTGACTAATTTTTGATTTTTAATCTTATCTGGTTTCTTCATAACAGTTTAACAATTTTCATTCCTTATTTTAGGTTGACTATACAAGATTTGTTGTCTACAAATTTTTTTGAGAATGTCTTTATTCCTCCATTCAATTAATCTACTTATGCAAATAATGGCACTCATAGGAGCACGTGGTTGTTCCAAGGGGTTAAAAAACAAAAATTTACTAATTTTAGGAAAAAAATCCCTTATTGAACATACTATTCATGATGCAATAAATTCAAAAAAATTTGATAGAATAATTGTCTCTACGGATGATGATACAATTGCGAGAGTATCAAAAAAAGCAGGTGCAGAGGTTCCTTTTCTTCGTCCAAAAAAATTTTCCAAGGATACTACAATTATGAAAGAAGTAGTCTCTCATGCATTATCGTTTCTTAAAAAACAAGAAAGTTATTTTCCAGATATTGTTGTTGTGATGCAGCCTACATCACCATTTAGAGATAAGAAAATAATACAGAAATCATTAGTATTATTAAAAAAATCTGGATCTACCAGTGTAATATCTGTGGCAGAAAGTGAACATCATCCTTTCATATCATTTTTTCATCAAGGAAAGTTTCTTAAACCATTACGAAAAGATCATCTAAATCATAGTTTACGTCAGAAGCGAACTCCTGTATATCATCCAACTGGCTCTCTTTACACATTTTGGTCAACAAATCTTAAAAAATATAATTCAATTCATGGTCCAAAGATCTATCCATTAGTTATAAAAAATAAATCTTTGAATCATGATATTGACGATTTATATGATTTATTCTTGGCAGATATGACTAATCAGTTTTGGGCTAAATACAAAAAACCTAAAGTCAAAAAATAAAATTAGTTGGATAAATTATTGAGGAAAGTCATTCGTATCATATCGCTTAACACTATATGCAGAAGAAGATTCAAATTCAGCCTCACCTACTTGAGTAGTTAATCCTGCAACGAAACCAGAGTTTTTTACATTTTCTATTACTCTTTGATCATAATCCCCATATGGATAACAAAAGATCAATCTTTTTTCATTAGAATTAATATGTGAGCAAAAATCAAAACTTTTTTCTAATTCATTTTTTTGTTGTACATCATTAAACTTTGTATACCATTCATGAGAATAGCCATGAGAGCCAAAATACATTGAATTTTCTGCCATTTCTCTCACATCTTCTTCATTAAGGTATAATTCCTCTCTAAATGATTCTAAATCATTTGAAACGTATTTTTTGAAAAGCTCATCGACGATTTTCTCTCTTAACTCTATTGGTAGATCTCTTTGTAGAATTCTTTTGATAAAAATTATGTTCGCAGAATCAAATCTATTTGGTTTTGCTATCCTGGTAAAATATTCTTCTGGAGGAGCTAAATTATAATCATCTCTATTTTGCTTTATGTGATAGAAAATTTCTTTTACTAATTCATTTGTTTTTTCATTTTTTTCTAATATAAAATGAATTTTATGAACATCTAAAATTTTTTTATCTAATACTGTCTTGGATGAGAGAAAAAATAATCCTTGTAATTCATTTTTTTGTAATATAGAAGATACATGCAAAAAATGATCTTTTAGTCCATCATCAAATGTTAATAAAACTGAATTTTCTTTAATCTCTTTTTGATTAATCAAACCATCAATAAATTCACTAGCTGTTAAGACATGAAAATTTTTTTTAAAATAGTTAATCTGTTGTGTGAATGCATCTATTTCTAAACCTTTTACTCTTGGATATACACTATTTTTTATTGGACGTACATAATGATACATTATAATTTTACAGGTCTTAGCCATTTTTTCTTGCTACAATCATGAATGATGATGACTGTGGGATAAACTGTGTCGGAATATTTTTTTGATTCTGGATATAATTTGATATGTAATCATGTAATCTTGGAGGATTATTTCTTGTGTTTGTTGGAAAGAGATGTATGTGGGTTGGACGTATTTCTATTGGTTTAAATTTAAATTTTTTCAAAAATTCAATTATTTGAAATGGAGTGTATTGATATCTAGTATCTACTGATATATCACTACCTTTTCTATCATGCAATTTTAAATTAGAATGTATTCTTGATTTGAATTTTTTTGTCAGTAGACTTTGAAAGTTTTTTGCATCATTAAATATTATGCATTCTTTTATCAGTTCAGATATGTTTGACATTTTAATTTCTGAATGTGTATAACTGTTATTTGAGAACACATTAAATAGTCTGTTTCTTGAACTAAAAACCAATAACCCATTCTTTCCAAGCAAATCATACGAGTCACTAAGAAATTTTTGTAATTCTTGTTTTGAAATATATTCAATAAATCCATTTGCAGAGATCATCTTAAATTTCAAATCCGTTTTATAGTCAAAGAATGACACTGTAGAGAATTTTTCTTTATGTAAACCACGTCTGTCTGCTTTTGCAGTAGCTTTTTTTATCATTGATCTAGCAAAATCAATTCCATAGGCATCAAATCTTGCTTTTTGTAAGGCAATAACAAGATCACCTGATCCACAACCTACATCTAGTGTCGTATCCCCTTTTTTTAGTAATTTTCTTGCAATTTCTTCAACAAAATGGTTTCTTTGTTTTATAATGTTGATAGCGTTTTTTTCATTTCTGCTTGCCTTTTTTGACCATTTATTTGCATGGCTTTCAAATACTCTCTTAACCTGTTTTTGTTGTTTAGTTTTTATCATCACTAAAAAAATCTAACATCGAATATTTAGTATTTTGTTTCTCTATTGATTTGTTGTCTACAAGTTTTTTTATTTTTTGTGTATAATATTAGATACAAATAGGTATTCTAGTAAAGATCTATTTGAAAAAAGATAATATATCAAATAACATAAAAAAATAATTTCATATTTGATGGAAATAAATAATAAACCATACTTTAGAACATTCACAGTTGGACATAAATATTGAAGAAAAATTTAGGAAGTATCTAGAATTATTTTGGCTACGTCCAGAAAATGCTATGTTATGTACTTTCATGAGTAGAGCAATTGATGATTTTGAATTTAATTCTCCATCTTTAGATCTTGCATGTGGAGATGGTTTGTTTACATTTTATCATTTGGGTGGAAAATTAAGCGATGATTATGATTTCTTTAGTCATACAAAATCTGAAAAATTCACTCACCAGACATATACTGACATTTATGATTCATACGTTGAGGATTTTAAATTAAAAATAGAGAAAGGAGTCGATACACAAATTGATTATGGTACAGATTGGAAACAGGCCTTACTTGATAAATCTGATGAACTGAATCTATACAAAAATCTTATACTTCATGATAATAACAATACACCATTACCTTTTGAGGATAATTTTTTCAAATCAATTTTCAGTGATGCAGTTTATTGGACAAAACATGAACGGGTTGATCCATTATTGGGTGAATTACATAGAGTTTTACATCCAGAAGGAAAAATCGCGATTCAATTACTCACACCTACTCATTTAGAGTTACTAGATCAACTTAGTGATATACTTAGTCCTAAAGCCATTGATATTTTGGATAGAAAACGCAGGTTCACAATGCATGGTAGACACACATATCATGAATATAAAGAATTAATTGAAAAAAATGGATTTCAAATTTTAGATGTTAAAAATACATTCCCACATAAAATAATTCTAGATATATGGAATGTAGGAATGCGTCCAATACAGCATTTGTTAATACAAATGGTCGATTCATTAGATCCAGAAAAACGAAAAAAGATTAAACATGAATGGGTTGATATTTTCTTTGAATTAGGGAAACCGTTGCTTAAACTTGGAGAGACTTATACTATTGAAAATCAACCATATCCTACTTTCATTCTCGGAAAATAAGTTAAATTATCTCATTATTGATTAGGATTATTATGTTCGACAAATGGCAACAATGGGATGTTAATCCAATACCTGAAGGTAGATACAATATCAAACGCGTTAAAGGTGAGCTGCCTGAAATGGAAAGTACAAAACAACTAGTCAAACTGATAGCCGGAATATACCAACCTAACATGAAAGTTCTAGATGTTGGATGTAATGTAGGGCATTATCTTTCAGGAATTAGAAAAAAATTCCCTAATCTTGATTATACTGGAGTTGATGCTTATGATTACTATATTGACTCTGCTCAGCAAGCATTTGCAAATGATCCTTTAGCAAAATTTGCGGTGAAAGATATTTTCAAATCACTATTTCCTAAAAACAAATTTGACATTGTATATTGTTGTAACGTATTATTACATCTCCCTGATTTTCGAAAACCAATCACTAATCTACTAGAAAGCACAAAAAAAGTATGCTTTGTAAGAACACTCTTATCAGATCATACAAATATTGTTAAATCACCTACGGAAGAGGAGTATGATGAAGATGGAAATCCACTAAACTATTGGTATTTTAACACCTGGAATAAGAATTATTTTATTGATTTCATTGAAAAATTAGGTTGGAAAACAGAATTAATTCCTGATGAATTTGACCCGACAACCATACAAAAAGAATTTGAAAATATTAAAACAGATAATGAAGATAAAGGGACTAGAGTGATTAATAATATACAAGTGATTGAGAATGTATTATGTAATTGGGTTTGGGCTAAAATTACTCCTCATCAATAATCACACAATCTTATATTGTTAAAAATATAGTTTAATACATTGAAAAAGAAAAATGTTGTTTCGGGCTTGGGTGAAATAGGTTTGCCTATTTTCAAATTAATTTCCAAGAATTACCCCACCATCGGTTATGATCTTAATAGTTTACTGATTAACAAAAAACAATATCAAAAATATGAAAAACTTGAAACGTTATTTCTTCATATTTGTATTCCTTTTAATACAAAATTTATCTCTAATACAATTTCATTATACAAAAAATTTAGCCCTGAAATAATTGTTATACATAGTACTATTAGCCCCGGTACAACAAAAAAACTCCAAACTAAAATTTCTGTGCCTATAATTTATAGTGCTACACGAGGTGTTCATAAACGAATGTCTATTGATCTAAAAAGATATACAAAATTTTTCTCTATTGAACCAAAATCACCAAGAAGACGATTTGCATCTTCTATGTTTGTTAAACTAATGAAAAAATGTGGTGTAAGAACCAAAAGGCTTAGTACACCTTTAACACTAGAACTTGCGAAAATTATCGTTGATACATCATATTATGGTTGGCTTATCAACTATGCTCAACTAAGTAATATTATTGCACAGAAAAATAATGTTGATTATGACGAAATGTGGTCTTTTTCAGATGAAATTCACAAGTATTTAGGCAACAGACCAAAAATGTATCCTGGATTTATCGGAGGACACTGTGTAATTCCTAATTTAGATCTTATTAATGAAAAACAACTAAGGGAAATTGATAGAATAAATAATCTGTATGCCCAGAAAGTAAAAAATGTCAAGTCAATTATGAAGAAATACACTAAAGGAAAACATTCCTATAATTCTAAGCACAAAAGGATTTCAAAAGATTGATTCGTGTATATACAAAAAAAAGGCATATATCAAAAATTCATGAATTTCTGGATTCATTAGATTTGGCTCATAAAATATTCACAGTTGATGATAATTCAGATCTTGGGGATTTTGATCTGGGTATATCTTATTGCTACCCTCAAAAAATTACAGATCCATTATTAACAAAACCAAAATTTGGTTTTGTTAATTATCATCCTGCTCCTTTACCAAAATACAAGGGACCAACAGAATTAACAGAGGCAATAAAAAATAAAGAAACTACGTGGGGAGTGACAGTTCATTATATGGATGAAAATTTTGATACTGGTCCAATCATCAAATTAAAACAAATAAGACTTCATGAACCACCCACGTCTACCCAAGAATTAGGTGCAATTTCGCATTATTTTTTATTTGATTTATTTAAAGAAACTATTTTAGACATTTTGCATGCTAAATCTAATTCTTAATCATATAGAAAATTTCTAAAAATCAATATGTTATTTCTTTCTGAATAAGGGAATCGTCAAGTTTTATTGATTCAAGATGCCTGCATATTTTTTTAGAAGCATTTCCTTTCCCATAGATAAAGTCATTTTTGAATTTTTTATCTCGCATTTTTAAAGCCTTTAGTATAGTTTTATAGATTAAAGCCGCAGAGTTAGACTCTACAGTAAGTACATTTTTTCCTCTATCTCTATTTTTTTGTCTAATTCCTATGTCTACCACAGGTCTATCAAAATAACTAGCTTCAATTACACCACTACTAGAATTGCCTACAAGTATAGCACAGTTTTTTAGCATTCCCAAATAATCCTCACGTGGAAGATTAGGAAAAACTTTGAAATTTGTTTTGTTAGAATATTTTTTTAACTGATTAAAAATTGCTTTATGACCAGCATCTGAATTTGGAGATATTGCAATTATATTCTTTTTAGTCTTGAAAAGTGAAGTCAAAGTATTACGAATATGTAAATCAGACTTTTTATCCTGAGTTGTTACAGAGTGTTGTAAAAATAAAATTTCGTGACCGGTAAATTTTAAATTGTATTTTTTTTCTAAATGTTTTTTAGTAGTTATTTTTTGAGAAAGAACTTCATCAATGCTTGGAGAACCCGTAAAAAAGACAAATTTCGGATTCTCACCCATTTTTATAATTCGTTTCATGCTATTTTTTGATACCGCGAAATGAATGTGGGAAAACTTTGTTATGGCATGTCTATTTGATTCATCTATGCCGCCTGACTTATCACCACCATGAATATGAGCATTTGGAATGTTCATGTGTGCGGCAGCAATAGTTGATGCTAACATTTCATCACGATCTCCTAAAACTAGATTAATGTCTGGTCTTACATGATGAAAAATATCTGAGAATTGTAGTATTCCTTCACCTAAGGCTTTTGCCATATGATGAACAGTGTTTCCTTTAGGTATCATAGTTACAGTATCATGTATTTTGAATCCATCTTTTTTTATTTCATTTATTGACATACCATGTTTTTTTGTTAGATGCATTCCGGCCACAATAATATAAAGTTCAAGTTTTTTATTCTGACAAATTTCATAAAAAAGTGGTCTTAGAAATCCGTATTCTGCTCTGGAACCTGTTGTCACAAATATTTTTCGTTTCATGTTTTTGATTTTAGATGTTACTTTTTTCATAATATATGTGAAAGTATGATTGAATTGTTTATATTAAATTATGAGTCAGAATTTCTGTGGTTTCTGTAATTAGTGAAATAGGAGTAAATTGGGATGGAGATTTTGATGTTGTAAGAGAAATGATAACCAAATCAAAAAATATTGGTTGTGATGCAGTGAAATTTCAATCTTTTGATGAGAAAAATCTAGGTAATCATCCAGAAAAATCAAAATTATTGAAATGCGCAATTAACAGAACCAATATTGATAAGATTGATGATATTGCTAAATCTGTCGGAATAGAATGGTTCTGTACACCTATGAATCCTGCAGCAGTGGAACTTATAGATCCTTATGTCACCAAGTTTAAAATTAGAGAATTAGATGGAAGGATCCTTCTTGAAAATAAAACGAATGATATAATTGATAAAATATTAAAAACCGATAAAGAAGTTTTTGTGAGTTCTTGTGACTCTCCAAAAAAATCAAAATTTTGGAGTAATTCCAGAATAAGTTGGATGTATTGTGTACCTAAGTATCCATGTGACTTATCTGATTTAGATTTTAGGAATTTTGAAGATTTCAATGGATATTCAAATCATTGCCCTGATTTCCTTGCTCCGTTGAGTGCAGTACTTTTTGGTGCAAAAATTTTAGAAATTCATACTACCTTGGATAAAACACAAGGATTTGTAGATAACAATGTAAGTTATGATTTTTCTGAATTAGAAAAGCTAATGGATTTAATTCATAAATGCAAAAAGATTACGACGAAATATACATAATTTATCACAGTTTGAGCTCTTGAATTAATAATTGGTGATTTTTTAGAAAAAGATTCTTCTTGCTTATTGATTAGCCATTGCTTGTTCTGCTTGATGGAACATCTCACTCTTTGCACAACCTGCTGCAAGTTCATCACCTGCACCTCTTCTCATAAGACCTCTGTAAAGACCATCTTCTAATTTGACGCCTTCTCTTTGCTCCCACTCTTCTACTGTGATAGAATATTTCTTCTGAATTCTATCTCTATACCATTCTGGAATTACATTAAATGCACAGAATGGAACGATTCTAAGATCAGGTGTAACATAGTGAATATCACATCTCTGTAGTCTTTCTAAATCCTCATTGTATTTGTCTTGGAAATGCATCATGCCTAAGAATAAGCCCTTTACATGGAATCCGCCTACAGCGTCAAATGATCTCTTCATCAATATACTGCTAAACATTTTAGCCAAATCCAGACCTGCTGGTTGTTTGTCTTTATCGACAAACCCTTTGAGTTTTCTGACTACCTCAAGCATTGTAAAGTACTTGTTTGCTCCAGAGTGAATTTGTTCTGATTTATCTTCGAATAATTCAAGCATTCCCTGTAGATCACAGAAACGTGTCATTGGAACAAATTTCTTTGTATCTGCATCTTCAAAGACATATGTTCCTGCTCCACATGCAAAATGGATTGATAATTCGTATTTTGGTTTACTAGAAAATGCCTCAATAACGTTGGTTAGTGGCATACAGCTTGGTACTGGATACCAATCATCAGCAGTTACTTGACCATCTGTTTGCTCTTCAATTCTTTGTATACAATCTGGAACAGTAATTCTGTATTTGAGACGTTCAGTCTTTCCCATTCTTCCAGTAAGTGATACTGGTTGGAAGTTTACTGCATGAACTACATCCATATTCTTTTGTGCATATCTAATAATTCCACCTAATTCATGATCATTGATTGATTTGATTACAGTTGGAACAAAAACTACAGTAGTTCCAGTTTTTCTACAAGTGTCTAATGCATATGGAATCTCCCAGTGATTCTTTGGGTTTGTTCTTGCGGTAACACCATCAAAACTTAGATAAAGATTATTACATCCAGCCATTCTAACTTCACGACCAGCTTCTGGATCCATTGCATGTCGGATTCCGTTTGTATTCATTTGTATATGATCAACACCTTCTTCTTTCATTATTTTAATAACATCGGAAATGTCTTCTCTAAGCATTGGTTCACCACCAGTAATCTGCATAGAATTTCCTGGGATCGGTCTTTCTGCTCTTAGTGTTTTCATCATTGCTCTTACTTGAGTATGATCTGGTTCATACATGTATGCACCTTCAAGACCTTTCTTGACATAGAAGAAACAATACCAACAAGTAAGGTCACATCTGTTTGTAACTATCATGTTTGCAAGTCCACTATGTGACAAATGATTAGTACAAAGTCCACAGTTGTTTGGACAGGAGCATTTATCTTCCATTATGACGTTTGGTGCATGTGCACCTTTTCCGTCAACCCAATATGTACTGAATTTCTTGTACATATCATAAGAACCAAAATACAGTTCTTCAGTTTCTCCATGTGTTGGACAAACTTTGGACATAAAGACCTGATTGTCTCTTTCAAAAACTTCAGCATCTAAAATCATGTTACAATCAGGACAAATACTTTGGGTAAATCTAATAGTGGATTTCTTTCCCTGTGTCTTTGTGGATTGATTGGAAATCTGAATTAGTGCCATTTACTAATTTTCTTAAAAGTTAGTATATAATCCAATTCCTACTATACACCAGATGAAATAGGTAGGGATCAGAAAGTCAATTTAAATAGCAAAATTAG
>Ga0310344_10002636_pt1 | contig 13455 bp, 14 predicted proteins | sample HC15DNA20200_MG_FD_203801 | JGI IMG/M metagenome (GOLD analysis project Ga0310344, IMG submission 203801) | Marine microbial communities from station ALOHA, North Pacific Subtropical Gyre - HC15-DNA-20-200_MG | ecosystem: Environmental > Aquatic > Marine > Oceanic | place: Pacific Ocean: North... | reverse complement strand
TACAGTTGCTCCCCAAAAACTCATTTGCCCCCAAGGCAAAACATAACCCATAAAAGCCGTAGCCATCATTAGCAAATAAATAATTACTCCGATTATCCAAATAACTTCTCTTGGAGCTTTATACGAGCCATAGAACAAGCCTCTAAAAATATGAATGTAAACAGCTAAAAAAAACATTGATGCGCCATTTGCATGTACATATCTAAGTAACCAACCATAATTAACATCTCTCATTATGTGTTCTATACTTTCAAAAGCATGGTCTGTGTGAGCTACATAATGCATACCTAATATAACTCCTGTTACAATTTGAGTTATTAAGCAAAATGTTAGTATTCCCCCAAATGTCCACCAATAATTTAAATTTTTAGGTGTCGGGTATTCTTTTAAATGATGAGATAAAGATAAAAGAGGTAAACGACTATCAAACCATTCAGCTAATTTTGTTTTTGGAATATATTTGTTTTCACTCATAATAAAATTAGCCTATTTTGATTGTATTATTATTTACAAATTCATATTTAGGTATTTCTAAATTAGTTGGAGCGGGTCCCTTTCTAATTCTTCCTGAGGTATCGTAATGTGAACCATGACATGGACAAAACCACGCGTTATAATCTCCCTTATCACCAAGCGGAACACATCCTAAATGAGTACATACGCCAACCATAACTAACCATTCCGGATTTTTTGCCCTGTCTGAATCTTTTTCAGGATGTTTTAAATCTTTTAAATCTACATCAGCAGCCTCTTTGATTTCATCTTTAGTCCTTCTTCTAATAAAAATTGGTTTACCTCTCCATAGTACAGTAATTGTTTTACCTGGCTCTACATTGCTAACATCTACTTCGGTGGTTGATAAAGCTTTGACCGAAGCGTCAGGATTCATTTGAACTACGAGAGGCCAAATTGCTGCACCCAATCCTATAGCACCAATTGTATATGTTGTGGTAAATAGAAAATCTCTTCTTTTTGGCTTAATTTCTTTATTCATATATTTATGAAGCTTTTATGTATTATATAATATTAATTAATTAAAATTAATATGAATTTACTAGGGTCAGAATGACACACAATTTAAAAAATAAGTAAAAATGTTTAATATTGCTCTTTATCAACCTGATATACCTCAAAACACTGCAGCAATAATTCGTTTGTGTTCATGCTTTAACGCAAATCTTGAAATAATTGAGCCCTGCGGTTTTTATCTTAATGATAAAAGACTTAAAAGAGTGGCCATGGATTACTTGAACAAAAGCAAGATAATAACTTATAAATCATATGAGGATTTTTTAATTAAAAAAAAAAATTCTAGAATTATACTTATGACTACGAAAGCTAAAAAAAAATACAATAATTTTAAATTTGTTAAAAAAGATACGATACTTTTTGGCAGAGAAAGTGAAGGAGTTCCTAAAATAGTTCACAATAACTCATATCAAAGATTGAAAATACCCATAAAAAAAAATACAAGGTCTTTAAATATTGGAATGGCTGTAGCCATAACATTGTCAGAAGCACTCAGACAAAATTCAAAATTATAATTAAAATGAATATAAAAGAAAAAAAAAAATTAACTAGAGAATGGTTTATTAAATTACAAAATAAAATTTGTAATAGTGTTGTGGAGCTAGAAAAAGACTATGGTTCCAGCACAAAATTCAAAAAAAATAAATGGAAGCACGGTGAATTTAGAATTATAAATGGTAAAGTTATTGAAAAAGGCGGTGTTGCATTTTCAAACGTAACAGGAAAATTTTCTAAAGAATTTGCAAAAAAAATACCTGGTGCCAAAAAAAACTCTAATTTTTGGTCTTCGGGAGTTTCAGTTGTTTTGCATCCAAAAAATCCAAAAGCACCATCAATGCATTTTAATACGAGATTTATTTGTACAAAAAAAAACTGGTTTGGTGGTGGTATGGATCTAACACCTTGTATATTGGATAAAAAAGAGAAAAAATATTTTCATGACCATTTAAAAAAAGTATGTAATTTTCATAATAAAAAATATTATTCTAAATATAAAAAGTGGTGTGACAAATACTTCTATCTTCCACATAGAAATGAACCACGTGGAATTGGTGGTATTTTTTTTGATTATAAAATGGACAATTGGGAAAAAGATTTTTTATTTATAAAAGATATCGGAATAGCATTTGATTACTTAATTAAGAAAATTATTAGAAAAAAAATGTTTTTAAAATGGTCAAAAAGGGAAAAAGAAATTCAATTGATAAAAAGAGGTAGATATGTAGAATTTAATTTATTATATGATAGAGGAACTAAATTTGGTTTAAATACTGGGGGAAATACAAAAGCTATCTTAATGTCGTTACCTCCTTCTGCTAAATGGAAATAATATATGGAAAAAGAACCCATTACATTAAAAGGTCTGGAAAATTTAAAAAAAGAATTAGTTGAATTAAAAAATATAAAAAGACCAAAAATAGTTCAAGCAATAGCTGAAGCCCGGGCGCATGGGGACTTAAAAGAAAATGCTGAATACCATGCGGCAAGAGAAGAGCAAGCAAAAAATGAAGGTAGAATAATTGAAATAAACGATTTAATTGCAAGAGCAAATGTTATTGATGTAACGAAATTAAATAATAAACAAAATGTAGTATTTGGCTCAACAGTTATGCTTATTGATTTAGATAGCAATGAAAAGAAAAAATATAAAATAGTTGGAAAAGATGAGGCCGATTTATCAAAAAACTATATTTATTTTAAGTCGCCTATTGGCAAAGCTCTTATTGGAAAAAATAAAAAAGATTTAATAACTGTCACTACACCTTCGGGAGAAAAAAACTTTAAGATTGAAGAAATTAAGTATATTTAATTTTTATTAAATTTATTTAAATTTTTTTTTAAAGTTTTATCATCTAAAATAAAATTATTTTCTATCCATTCCTCTTCTAATAATTTAAGTTTTTTACCCATTATCTCTCCACTTTCATAGCCAAATTTTTTGAGATCATCTCCTGAAAGTGGAAATTTAGGAACTTTTAAAAAATTTACATAATCTAATAATTTAATAATATTTGAATCATTTATCTTATTATTGATAAGTGCAGAAAATAATAATAGATCTCTTACGTTATCTTTCCCAATAAAGTAAGTCATTTTTTTTATGTTTTTTTCAGAATAAAATCCTTTTTTTTTTAAATTTTCAAAATTATTAGAAATATTTTCGAATCTTTTTTTAATAACATTAGATGTTTTATATTTGTAGCAAAAATATCCATAATTATCAGACTGATCAACAATAAGTGATGCCATTATTAAAGTGCTATCGAATTTATCTTTAAGTTTATTATTTAATTTTTTTAATCTTTCATAATATTTAAGTTGAGGAAAAATATTTAGAAAAATTTCTCTTGATTCTTTTAAATTAAATAATTGAGTAACATTCTTTAAAGAAAAAATTTTTTTAAGCTCGTCAAAGATTCTTTCTTTAGAAATTTTATTTATTCCATTAACATTTTTTTTAATGGACTGCATGACTTCCTGGTCATGTTCTTTTTTGCTATATTGCGTAAAAAATCTAAAGTAGCGTAAAATACGTAAATAATCTTCTTGTATTCTATCGTCTGGAGAGCCAATAAATTTTACTTTTCCATTTTTTAAATCAGATATTCCATTTTGCGGATCAAAGAATCTCCCATCGAGATCTGCATATATCGCATTAATTGTAAAATCTCTTCTTAAAGCATCTTGCTCCCAATTTGTAGTAAATTTTACATCTGCATGTCTGCCATCAGTAGAAACATCTTTTCTTAAAGTTGTAATTTCAAATTTTATTTGATTTAAAATAGCCGTAACTGTGCCATGGGAAATTCCAGTATCTATGACTTTAATATTTTTTTTATTTAATTTTTTCTTTACTTCATTTGGTTCTAGAGTTGTTGCAAGATCTATGTCATCAACGATTTCAGCAGATAACACTTTTCTTACACATCCGCCAACAAATTTTACTTTATTTTCCTCGCCTATTTGATTTAGATATGAAAATAATTCTTTTGCTTCTTTTAGATTTTCCAAAAACTTAACATTTTTTTCAGATCCAAATAATTTAAAAAGAAATAGATCTGTTTTTGAAACTATGTTTTTAATTTTATTATACATTTCTTGGCTGGGGCGCTAGGATTCGAACCTAGGATGGTGGTACCAAAAACCACTGCCTTACCGCTTGGCTACGCCCCAAAATTATATTTTGGAGATATATCACAAAAGATTCGATTTATATAGTTTTTGATACCACACACCAATATTTTGGAAATTTTAACTTTACCAATTTTTTAGTCGAAATTGCTGCATTGTTTGTTGAAAATATTCCTATACACGCAGATCCTGAACCAGTAATTCTTGAAAAAAAACATCCATTTTGAACTTTTACAAAATTAATAATTTCAATGATTTTTGGGTATAGTCTAGATACGGTTTCTTCTAAGTCATTATTTTCTTTTTTTAAAAAATCAATTAGTTTTTTTTTATCCATAGAGCTAAACACAGGACGTGGTTTTAAAAAGCTAAATTTTTTATTTCTTTTGTATATTTTTTTTGTTGAACAAATAATGTTTGGATAAATAATTAAAATATTTAACCTAAATTTTTGTTTTAATCTTACAATTTTATTTTTTTTACCAGTTAATAGTGTATTTTTTTTTTCTAAATTAATTGGGGTATCGAAACCAATTTGACCAGCTATTTTGGTCATTTCTTTTTTCTTTATTTTTAAATTCATTTTTGAATTAAAAAAATGTAACAGTCTTGCTGCATTAGAAGAGCCTCCTCCTAAACCAGATCCATGAGGAATATTTTTTTGTATATTTATATCAAAGGCTTTTTTCTTTAAATAATTCTTTTTTCTCAGCAAATAAAGTAAATGGGTTACAGTATTTTTTTTTCTATTAATTCCTGATTTGAACTTACCTGAAAAAATAATTTTGTCTGTTGTGCCTCTAATTTTTTTAACCGATATTAAATCATATAAGTTGCAAAATGTTATCAAAGAATTCATACTGTGGTAACCATTCTTTAATTTTTTTAAAATTTTTAATGATAAATTAATTTTACAGTACGATTTTAATTTAAATTTTTTCACAACAATTAATTATAGTTTTTCTTTAATACCAAAAATTAACTTTTGATTTATATTTTCTTTTAATTTTTGTTCAGCACTTTCTAGCCCCAAAACATATTTCCAAACATACCTTGCTTGAATACTCTTATCTAACATCCACAGTGCGTCCGCATAATGATCATTTATAACAGGATCTTGTGGCATTAATTCAACAGCTTTTTGTAAAAATTTTTCTGCATCTATATAATTTTTATTTACAAAATAAGCCCAGCCAAGTGAGTCAATAATATAGCCATCATTTTTTCTTAAACTTGTTGCTTTTAAAAGCATCTTTATAGCTTTTTCTAAATGAATTCTTTTTTCTACCCATGAGTATGCTAAATAATTTAAAACATGTGGTTGATCTGGTAATTTTTTTAAAGATTTTTCTAAATCATTTTCTGCTTTATCCCAATCTCCTGATCTCTCATAACTAGTGCCTCTCCTATCCAAAATTTTTGGAACAAGAGCATGATTATTTTCAATATTTTCTAATGCTAAAGTGTAATATTTTATAGAATCTTTATAATATTCAATATCTTTATAAAAATTTGCTAACTCATAATAATGTTCATAATTTGGATTCTTTAATAAATTAAAATCATTTTTTAGATTTTTGATAGATGCTTCCTTGTCTGCAATTTTTAACAAAATCAAAGATATATTTTTTGAAGCGTACCATGAATAAAGAGGGCCGATTGATTTAATTGAATTGTATGTTTTTTTCGAAAGATTATATTTTTGTTGATAAAAAAAGTTTTCTGCTAAAAGAGTTTTGTTAGGTATAAATTTGTCATTCAATAAAAAAGAAATTTTTAAGTAAAAATTTGATAATTTATAGTCATTTTGAGTTGAATATAAATTTGCCAAAATATAAAAAATTTCAGCCATATTGTCTTTAGGATTTTTACAGTCAAAAAAGTTTTTAATTTTTTTAATTTTTTTATTTAATATAAAATTTTCAGTTTGTTTAATTAGTAAATTTGAAAAATGTTTTTTTCTACTATCTATTATTACCTTATACGCCTTTTCATTTTCATTTTTGTGTAATAAATAATTTGCTAAAAAAAAATTATATCTCGAAAAAGAATAATCTTCATCTTCAACTAATTTTGCAAAACTATTTTGAGTTTCATTTGTATCAAAATAACATTGTAAAAAACTATTTTGTATTTGTTTTAAATTATAATACCTTTCGGGAATTTTATTAAGAATTTCAAAGCTTTCTTGCTGTTTATTTTGCGATGCTCTTGTCCATCCTATTAAAACATTTCCTAAAAAGTCATCGAAAAATAAATTATATTCTTGAAGATCATTTAATCTTTTGAAATGTTTTTCAGCTTTTGAATAATTTTTTTTAATAAAAAAATCTAATCCAATTAAAAGATCAACTTCTAAAATATAATTATCTTCAGACCATACACTTTTTGCAAAATTAAATGCCTGTTTGTATTTTTCAAGTAATATTAAAGTATGAATAAATTTTACATTAAAATTTGAGTGACTATCTTTAATAAATTGAATTTTATTAAGATGCTGATAAGCTGTATCTGTTTCATTTTTACTTGCAGAAACTATGCCGTAAAAATAATCAGAAATGGTTTCATTTGTATATTGAATTTTACGATCTTTGGCAAATGATAGATCATTAAACAAAATGCTTGTTAGAAATAAAAATAAAAAAATTTTTTTTATCATATATTTAATATAATATAGTTTATAAAATGAAAAAAAATTTAAATCAAAAGCTAATTAGCCTTATTGAATATTATAATTTAATGAATATTAATTTTTTGTTAAATGATAACCCCATAAAAAGAACTAATGACAAAATATCTATTTCTCACAAAAGTACAAAATCAGATAGACTTGAAAAGCTTAAAAAAAATATACAGCTGTTAAAAAATTGTGAGTTAAAAAAACATGCAACCCAAATTGTTTTTGCCGATGGAAGCATAAATGCTAAAATAATGATTATTGGTGAAGGGCCCGGAGCTCAAGAAGATGCTGAGGGAGTTCCATTTGTTGGCCGTGCGGGAAAATTACTTGATAAAATGCTGGAGTCGATCAATCTAGATAGAAAAAAAGTATATATTTCAAATGTTGTAAATTACAGACCGCCAAGCAACAGAAGACCTACGGATGCTGAGATCGCTAGATATCTTCCCTACTTAAAAAGTCACATTGAAATTATAAACCCAAAAATATTAATTTTACTTGGGAGCACAGCATTAAATGCTTTAATTGGAAATCAAGAAGTTATTTCTAGAGCCAGAGGCAAGTGGATAGAAAAAGAGATTAATTCAATTAAAACGTGGACTATTGCTTCTTTTCATCCAGCATTTTTAATGAGACAACCTGAGCAAAAAAAAATGGCTTGGATAGATTTAAAAATGGTCAGAGATAAAATAAAAGTTCTAAAAATATAATATTGCCAGCTAAAATAAAAAAAATAGCAGGAGTCGATGAAGTTGGTCGTGGATGCTTAGCTGGCCCGGTTTTTGCTGCTGCTGTAATTCTAAATAAAAATATTAATACAAAAAACATTATAGATTCAAAAAAACTTTCTTTTAAGAATAGGATTTTGCTATCTCAATATATTAAAAAAAATTCTATATACGCTTTGGGTATTGCAACAGTAGAAGAAATAAATAAAATAAATATCTTAAATGCCTCTCTTCTGTCCATGAAGAGAGCTTTATTAAAATTAAGCACCAAGCCTACTTTAGCATATATAGATGGACCATTCGCTCCCAAATTAAATATAAAGTGTAAAACTTTTATTAAAGGTGATGAAAAAATTAAATCTATTGCCGCTGCTTCTATAATTGCTAAAGTTTCAAGAGACCTTTTTATGATTAGATTATCTAGAAAATATCCTAGATATTGTTGGCACAAGAATTTTGGCTATGGAACAAAGGATCATCTGTTTGGTCTTAAAAAATACGGAGTAACTAAACACCATAGAAAAAAATTTAAACCGGTACACAACATCTTGTTCCAGTAACCACGTGAAACACAATAGGACTCTTTTTTTTTCTATTAAAATTTGACTGACATATAAATTTAGAGTCTAATTCAACGTAAAGTTGAATCTAGATATGTCAAAATTTCAAAATAAAATTATAAACAAAAATTCGTTAGAGGTGCTTAAAAAAATTCCTGATAAAACTTTTAATTTAATTTTTGCAGACCCTCCCTACAATTTACAAATTGGAGAAAAATTAAAAAGACCCGACGATAGTAAGGTTAATGGTGTAAATGATAAATGGGACCAATTTGAAAGTTTCAAACATTATGATGATTTCTGTAAAGATTGGCTAAAAGAATGTAAAAGAATTTTAAAAGATAATGGAAGCATATGGGTAATAGGATCGTACCACAATATTTTTAGAATAGGTTATCACTTGCAAAACTTAAATTATTGGTTGCTAAACGATATAATTTGGAGAAAAAATAATCCAATGCCAAATTTTAGAGGAACAAGATTTACCAATGCACATGAAACTTTAATTTGGGCATCGAAAAGCAAAAAATCAAAATATATTTTTAACTATCAATCTTTAAAATGTTTAAATGATGATTTGCAAATGCGCTCTGATTGGACCTTTCCTATATGTAGTGGAAAAGAAAGACTAAAAAAAAATGGAAAAAAAGTTCATTCTACTCAAAAACCAGAAGCTCTTTTACATAGGATTATATTAGCAACAACAAATAAAGGTGATGCTATTTTGGACCCATTTTTGGGTACCGGAACTACCGCAGCCGTAGCAAAGAAATTAGGCAGAAAATACTTTGGGATAGAGAAGGATAAAAAATATTTTAGAGCTGCAAATGAAAGAATTAATAATGTTAAAGTTATTGAGGAAAGTCATTTAGATGCCTTGGAAAATAATAAATCTAAACCAAGAGTGCCTTTTGGATCATTGGTTGAATTAGGAATAATTAAACCTGGAACTAGTATTTTCGATCAAAAGAAAAAAATTAATGCCAAAATCATGGTGGATGGTAGCATTAAACATAAAGAGTCTGCAGGTTCTATACATAAAGTTGCAGCTAAGATAATGGGAACCGAAAGCTACAATGGTTGGACTTATTGGTATTGTAATGTTGAAGGGGCAACAGTTCCAATAGATAATCTTAGACAAAGATTTCTAAGTAAAAATGTCTAAATTTTATTTATATATTTTTCCTAAGTAATTTTGAACAAAATTTCTATTTTTAACTAGACGCTTTAAAAAAAAGTTTCGTAAAATTTTTAATAAAGGATTAGCTATATGAAATCCAAAGTAATTAATTTTTGATCTTTTATTAATTAGATTTGTTCTCTCTACTCTATTTTTGAAATATTTATTCTGTATACCTTTATCATTTTCATTAATTAAATCAAAAATTTCATTTGCAGATTCAATTGCTTGTGAAGCTCCTTGAGCTATTGTCGGAGAGAAAGCATAAAAAGCATCACCTATGTATAAAACATTTTCGTAAATAGACTTAATAGGTTTGCTAGATATATATACTGGCCATGATTTTAAATCTCCTTTAAATAAATTAATAAAATTTTTATTTTCTTTTAAAAATGTATTTTCCAAAAGGACTTTTACATCTTCTTCTTTCTCTAACTTTTTTCTAGTTATACAAACTAAATTAATTTCACCTCTTTGGTTTACTGGATATAAAACTATATGAGCATTTGAGCCCATAATTAGAGATATATTTTTACTATTAAAATTTGAAATATCTTGGTTTTTAATCTGGACTCTAAAAGCTACAGCTCCAGAATAAACTGGCTTAATTTTTTTCTTTTCAATAACTGACTTTGTATTAGAAAACACCCCATCTGCAACCACTAGATAATCTACCGTATCATTAGATCCATCGGTAAAATGAACATTGATTTTTTCATTTATTTTTTTAATTTCACTAATTTTTTTACGAAATATTATTGAATTAGATAATAATTTATCTTTTAAAAATTTAATTAAAATTGATCTTTTGAGAGTTGTATATTTTTCATTTTCAGAATTAAATTCATTTAAATCGAGTTGGCAAATTTTATTACAATTTATAGAATAAAAATCTAATTTCGAAGGACAATATTTTTCATTTTTATCTAGTTGGTTAAAACCAATTTTATTTAAAATTGAAATTCCGTTAACTGATAATTGAACACCAAAACCCTCATCAAAGTTAAAAATTTCTCCTTTTTCATATATTATAAATTCAAAATTAGGATTTGTTTTTAGCAGGTTTGCAAAAGTAAGTCCTGCTATGCCAGCACCGATAATAGCTATTTTTTTTTTCATTAATATAAATTTGAAACTTGTTTAAAAATTTTTTTGGTAAAGGATGGAATAAATTCACTATTCTCATTTAAATAATACCAGTTATAATTAGAAGGTATTTTAGAAGAAAATTTATAATATAAATTAATATTTAACTTTTTATTTGATATAGAATTTTTATAATTACATAAAAATTTCCAATTTTTATTTTTTTTGGATGTTTCTTTAACTTTGGGTAGATTAAATTTTTTTAAAAAACCTAAATCATTATTTTTGGTTAGTGCTATTTGTTTTTTATTTTTTTTTAAATAGCAAAAAATATCATAACTTTTTAAATGATATTTAATATTATTTTTCAATTTAACTGTTGTGCCCTGTATATAATATGAACAAATATTTTTAATTTTACATTCTTCACATATTGGATCTTGAGGTTTACATACCAATGCCCCAAATTCCATAAGTGCTTCAGCAAAATCACTATTTCTCTTTGTTTTAAATAAATTTACTGTCTTTAATGGATCTATATTAAATATTCTGGATAAGACTCTTTTGACGTTGCCATCTAGCGCAATACGTGGCTGATTATAAATTAAAGCCAAAAGTATATTTGCTGTATAATCTCCAATTCCTGGAAGTTTTTTTAAATCTACAAAATTATTAGGAATTCGACCGTTATATTTTTTAATTAATATTTTGGAGGTTTTGTGCAAATTTTTGGCCCTAGTGTAATAGCCTAGCCCTTCCCAGAGTTTTAATATTTTTTTTTCACTACTTTTTGATAAGGTTTTTAGATTCGGAACTTTTTTGACAAAATTATTAAAATACGGAATTACAGTTTTGACTTGTGTTTGCTGAAGCATAAATTCGCTTAAAATTCTGTAATAGTGCTTTTTTTTAGACTTTTCAGTTATTCGCCACGGTAATATGCGTTTGTTATTATCATACCATGAGAGAATTTTTTTTGGTAAATTCTTATAGTTTCTATGCATTACAAACAAAATAATAAAGAAAGGAAAATCTACCTTCAAGGGCTAAGGTTATTTGGTAATACTTTGCCACGCTCTGTTAAGAGTATTTTAAAAAAAAACGGCTATAATTACTCTGAAATAATTAACAAATGGAACAGTTTAGTAGGGAAGGAAGTTTCTTCTTTTTCATACCCCAAATCAATTAAAATGAACAAAGGAAATACAAAGGGAACTTTGGTGCTTGCTGTTCAGAGAGGAAATGAAATAATTATCGAATATTCTAAAAACGATATTATAAACAAAATAAATAGCTATTTTGGTTATAAGTTAATAAGCGAAGTAAAACTTGAAACATTTAATTCAAAAAACCAAAATGAAAAAAATAAAAATAAAAGACCTGAAACTTTTAAAGATCTTAATAAAAAAATCCATGGAATAAAAAGTAAAGATTTAAGAAATTCTCTTTTTCAACTTATAGAAAGCATGAAACATGAATAAATATAACTTAATTTTTAAATTTTTTTTCATTTATCTAGTAATTTGTGCAAATGCCTACAGTCAAGACTTAAAACTTCCTAATGATATTGTTGCGCTTGGATCAAATAAAGCACCCGTAAAAATTAAAGTTTTTTCCTCTTTAACTTGCCCTCATTGCGCAAGCTTTCATATAAAAGTAGTTCCAAAAATAAAAGATAAATATATTGACGCTGGAAAAGTTCAATTAATTTTTATTGATTTTCCTTTAGATCAAGCAGGATTCAATGCTTCTAAATTATTACACTGTATTGATGAAAAAAAAAGAATCATTTTTTTAGACACAATTTATGAACAGCAGGATAAATGGACAAGCGGCTCAAACTTAATTGATATTAACAATAATTTGAAAAAAATTGTTAAGAGTTTGGGGATAACTGCAGCAAAGTTTGAAGAATGCTTAAATGACGATGCTATTGCTGAAAAAATATTAAATAATAGGATAGAGGGACAAAAAAAATATTCTATAAATTCAACTCCTACAATTATAATTAATGAGAAAAAGTTTGAAGGTTCTGCTATTTTTAAAAATATAGAAAAAAAAATAAAAAAACATATTTAGCATATGGAAATAAAAAAACTTGAATTAACTGGCTTTAAATCCTTTGTAGAAAAAACTAATTTTTTTATTGAAAAAGGGTTAACAGGTATAGTGGGTCCGAACGGTTGTGGAAAATCAAATATTGTCGAAGCAATAAGATGGTGCATGGGAGAAACTTCTGCAAAAAGTATGCGTGGAACCGGGATGGAAGATGTAATATTTTCTGGCACAGCTAATAAAGCCTCTAAAAATATTGCTGAAGTATCTTTAAGTTTAGATAACTCTGACAAAAATGGACCCTTTCAATTTAAAGAAGTAGATGTCATCAATGTAAAACGAAGGATAGAAAAAAACAAAGGCTCAAAATATTTCATAAATGGAAAAGAAGTAAGGGCTAGAGATGCACAAACTTTTTTTGCTGATCTTTCAACAGGCGCTCACTCACCTTCAATGATAAGCCAAGGCAGGATTGGGGCTTTGGTGACAGCTAAACCAACTGACAGAAGAGCAATTTTAGAAGAAGCTGCAGGAATTTCAGGAATACATGCTAGAAGACACGAGTCTGAATTAAGACTCAATTCTGCTGAAAATAATTTAAAAAGAGCAGATGAATTAAAAAGACAAGAAGAAAGACAATTGGAGAATTTAAAAAAACAGGCTATAGAAGCCTCAAAATATAAAACTATTTCTGAAGAAATAAAAAAAATTGAAGCCGGACTCTATTACATAAAATTAATTGAAATTGAAAAAGAAATAGATTCAACAAAAAATATTACAAGTGGTTCTGATAATGAAATTAATGATTTAAAAAAAATAATTGACGAAAAAAATAATCTTTTGGAAAAAGCTAATTCAGAATTGAAACCTCTGAGAGATAAAAATATAGAAATACTATCTAAATTACAAAGACTTAATTTAGAACTCCAAAATTTAGAAGATGAAGAAAAAAGAATTAAAACAGATAAAGATAGATTGCAGAAATCTCAGGATACACTTACAGAT
>Ga0310344_10002635_pt1 | contig 13457 bp, 8 predicted proteins | sample HC15DNA20200_MG_FD_203801 | JGI IMG/M metagenome (GOLD analysis project Ga0310344, IMG submission 203801) | Marine microbial communities from station ALOHA, North Pacific Subtropical Gyre - HC15-DNA-20-200_MG | ecosystem: Environmental > Aquatic > Marine > Oceanic | place: Pacific Ocean: North... | reverse complement strand
GCGGGTAATGCCAATAAAATGTGCGTTCTCCTGAATCATTGCCCTTGAGCTGGGACACGAGGCTTTGGCCGTCGGCATGTAGCTTGGGCTTGGAAGGCAGACCGGCCAGTTCCAGCATGGTGGGAAAGAAATCCATGCTCACCATCGGCTTATGCGACACACCGCCCTGCTTGGTGACACCCGGGGCACGAATGATCGTAGGCTCGCGTACGCCACCTTCGTACAACCATCCCTTACTGGCGCGCAGCGGCAGATTGCAACCTGGGCCAAACCGATTACCCTGCAAGGTGCAAAGGCCACCGTTATCGCTGAAGAAAATAACGACGGTGTTTTGGTCGAGCTTAAGTTCTTTCAGCTTGCCAAGCAGCGCCCCCACACTGTCGTCTACTGCGGCAACCATGGAGGCCAAGGCAGCGTTATCCTGCCGCATTCGGCTGTTACCTCCGTGCTCTTTTTGTATGGGAGTTTTACCTTTAAACACCTTTGCCGCCTTGGCGTTGTAATGTTCAATACGCTTTTTATACGGCTGTATTGGCGTATGGATGTTGTAGTAGGAGAGGTATAGTAAAAACGGTTTGCCGCTGTCTCGGTCCTCTAGAAATTTAACTGACTCTTCAGTCAGACGCTCAGTGAGATATTCGCCGGGGTTTTTTGACTTAAGTGCAGGGTTCGTCCAGGGCGCATAATATCCACCCGGAGGTGAACCACGGTGGTGTCCACCGATGTTGATGTCAAAACCCTGATCGGTTGGCCAATGGCCTTCGCTTCCCAAGTGCCATTTACCGGCAAAGAAGGTTTGGTATCCGTGCTGCTTCAACTCTTCAGCAATGGTCACCTCCTCATGCGCAAGATTGTCACGATCTTTGGGATGCAGCATTGCATTAGAAGAACGGTTACTCTGACCGGGAATCCAGTCGGTGATATCCACACGCACGGGGTGACGACCCGTCATGATGCTTGCACGGGTAGGGCTGCAAACCGGGCAGGCGGCGTAACCTTGGGTAAAGCGCATGCCGCTGGCCGCGAGCCCATCGATATGGGGTGTCTCGTGGAATTTACTGCCATTGGCCCCGATATCCGCCCAGCCCATGTCATCAACCAAAAAGAACAGGAAATTGGTTTGCTTGGCAGCTTGCGTATTCAAGAAACAACCGAGGGCACAAAGAAAAACAAAGGCGCGAAACAGGGAGCTCATGCCCACGAGGATACCCTGCAAACCGAACGCTGGCAATGGCGCGTTAATTAAAGCGCTTCTTGCAGGATTCTTTGTTCGAGGCTCAGGGGAAGGTGGGCTTAAGATCACGTACGTTCTCAAGCTTGGCTTCCTTGCCCTTTTTGGGAGCGTACAACATTACGGGAGCCAAAATGCCTCCGGTCCCGATTTCGTTGACCCGATTGTTCGCCACGCAGACCACCACGACGTTGTTGCCCGGCTTGAGTTGATCGGTGGCGTCGAGTTCGAAGGGGTACATGGCGGCCCCATGGCTGATGCCCACTTCCTTTCCGTTGATCCAGACTTTGGCCGATTCATCGACGCCTCCACACCAGAAGAAGATTCGTTTCCCTTTGAATTTCTTGGGCACGACCAAGTTCTGTCGATACCAAGCCAAACCTTTGTAATAGCGAAAACCTTGGTTGCTCCAAGACGAGCTAGAGGTCTTAATCCGTTGCCAGTTGCCACCAGTGATCCCGCTCCGCCAAAGACCTATGCCTTCCCCGATGCCAGACGGGTCGATTTGGAACTGCCACTCGTCCTTCGCCGCGGCGACCACTTCGTTGCCTTCCGTGATGCGTTCGTAACCCTGCTCGGTACAGTGTCTAAAAAAACGTCGCATGTAATTTACGTAGGTGCTGAATCGTCCGCTTGAGAGCATCGGGACCGGCTCATAGGCCATCAATTTTTCAGCAATCTCATCCATTCGGTCCAGTTTCGCCTTGGCTTTGACGAAGTCGTGCCCAGCTCTCGATTCCATCATCCCGATGAAAGCTTCGAGCAGGTCGAAGGTCTGCGTGATCATCTTGACGCGTTTCCCGTATGCGTCCCCCTCCGAGGCCCGTTTGCGTCCCTCGTTCAGGTATGCCCGGGCCTTCTTGCGAAGAGCCGCCGGGTAATGCAGTGGCATGTCCCAAGATGAGCCGGTGCAATGCTCGCTCTTGGCAAGAGCCTCGTCCATGAGCCTGATGTATTGGCCCATGGGTTGAGCTGCGGGCCCGAAGAATTTCTCGAAGCAATCGTTCAAGAGGGCATCCACGTCCGCGGTGTGATCCCACATCAGCCGGGCGGCCACGTACATCGATGGAAACTGCGGTCCGTAGTTAGGAAAAGTTTCAACACGCCAGCCTTTTACGCCCAATTCGTGACAGGTCGGGATTTCGTCTCGCAAGCGGTCTATGATGATGAAGGGAAAGCCCGGGCACGCCAAATTGCTCCAGTAGCCACGATCATAGAGTTCCGGCAAGATCTTGCCCCATTCCTCGAACAGCCACTTGACGTAGCTCTTTTCGGGAGCGACCGGATTGGAGAAGCCATGCACTCGATCCAGGGCGATGGGGGCGATGGCGCCTTGGATTTTAGGGTTCGGTTTCCACTTCCGTGGCGGACGCATGTAGCTGTGGTAAACGTAGAACGCCAACTTGGTGTCTGGATATTCGTCTTCCACCCCTGCAAGAACCTGATTGAAGAACCAAACGTAGCGATCGGTTACAGACAGTTCGTTGGAGAATGGATCGAAATCCCCGCCATCCAGGGCCTGGCAGTTCACGCACTCGCAGAATCCGCGCCCGTCGTTTGGCCCCATCGCGATTACCGGCCCTCTGCCGGCAGCCCGTAGCTTCTTCACTGTGGAAACGGTGTAGGAGATGAGCTTGGGATTAGACACGCAGTGTTGCCGACCGATTCGTTTGCCATCCACCAGGCCGTAGTATTCCGCGTTCTCCGCAGGTTCGTATGCGCCCGTTGCCTTGTTTCTCCGGTAGGGGGGGGCCTTGAGACCGTGACCACCCCGAAAAACATCGCCCCCGCATCGCGCCCTCTTTTGCCAATCCCGGTTCGGCATCTGGAAATGACGGGAAGCAAACGATGGGCTCTGTCTCGTGGTCTGTTCCTTTATTGTGATTGTTTCAAGATTTGGGATGACTGCTCCGAGATCGCCCGGCATGAACCAGCGACAGCCCAGTTGTTCCAGTAATTCGATAACGCCGTAGTAACTGCCTTCTTCCAAGCCGTGGATCCGAACAGTGCCATCTGCAACCTGAAGGACGAACGCTCCGCGAATGGGAGGTTTCTTGAATTCCTTGGATAGTCGTTCACGCGTGATCCGGCCTATCAGGATCGGTGTCTTGTTGGCCGCCTGCGTTTCAGCAACGAATGACTTCGCTCCGTCAACTTTGATCGTGACCGCATCCACTTTGGCTCCGGACATTTTCTCAAGGTGAGTTTGCATTTCCTCGACGGCTAATTCCTCGTGCTCATCCGGATCTTCGGCAATCGCGATGATTGCTCTCGGGATGCCGTCCCTGATCAAGGTAATGCCTGCTGTCTGCGCTTCAATGGATTGCGTTTGGCAGCCAATGGAAATCACGGCCACAACTAAAATAAGCAGGTAATGATTCATAAGTGATTAACCCAGTATTCTTCGATTTGTCAAAATCCTCTACTTTTCAAAGACTCGCTTTAGGAACTCGCTATTATTGATTTTGGGTTGCTCGTGTCCAGTGACCTGCAGGTGGCACTTAATGCCAACCTCTTCGCACTTTTTCTTGAGCAAACGCCCAAAGCCAGCGTGGTGGATGCCATCACCCTTGATCACGGGCACCGGTGCGGGCTTGCCATATCGTATCCAGACAGGCGGATCATCCTTGCTCACGTGCGTGATGGGCGAACACTCAGTTGAGAGAGCCTTGTACTTGTCCCAATTCTTCTTCAGGTGCTCATGGCTCGTTGCGCCCACGGTCTTCCAGATCATGGGATGCTTGATGGCAGCCAAGCCGATCTCTTTTTCCAAAAGGAATGGATCGAGCGTGGTTTGCCCGCCCATAGCAATGGCACCACATACACGGGAAGATTGGCGCAAGACGGGATCTTTACTCTTGGGATCGGCCAGGTCGTCGTGATAGGCGAGCCAGAGGCTGGAGGCCGCCCCGGCCGAACCGCCGGTCACCGCAATACGGGATGGATCGAAGTTCCATTCCTTGGCCTTGGTGCGAAGGAACTGGATGGCCCGGGCGGCATCATGAACGGCAGCTGGGAGAAGTTGTGTACCGGCAAGTCGATAATCAATGGAGCAATAGCTGTATCCCTGCTTGAGAATATTAGGCGAGATGGTCTCGTTCTTCTTGCCGCCCAGCCAGCCGCCTCCATGGATGTGGACGAGCAGGGGCGTGGGTTCCTTCGACTCGATTTTCCAGAAATTGAGCTTCATGTCCTTGTGGGAACCGTAGGAGACATGTTTGTGGGTCGGCTCAACGTTTTGGGCAACGAGCGAGGTTACCATGAGCGTTGAGAACAGGAGGAGGTATGTGGTTTTCATTGTTTTTTCACTTTGTAATCATGCCAAACCCATTCGATGGCGTGGGGCAAGAATTGAATCTTCGCGTTGCCGATCCCATGACCTGAATTCTGGCAAAAGAGATACTGGTAGGAATAACCCTTGGCTTTCAGGACCTTGGCCATGCGATGATTGGCCTCAACCCAGTCGTGCATCCCATCGCGCATCACGTTCGGGTTGAGAAGGTCATAATCACCCACCGCAAGAAACAGGCGGATGGGTTTCTTATTACTCTGGGGAATCAGCTTATCATGAAAATCCCAGGCTCCACCCGGCGTCTTCGGGTCGAAGGGCCATTGCTGGTTCACGAAAGTCCCGGAGGTGGTTAGCACCCGGCGGTAAAGATCGGTCCGATACCAGGCCATGATGAGGGCGGCAGACCCGCCCGAACTGCTTCCCATGACCGCCCGTCCATCAGGATTCTTGGTTAGTTTGACTCCGCAGTTTTTCTCCACCAAGGGCAGAACCTCCGTCTCGATATACTCTGCATAAAGCCCTGACATGGTGTCGTATTCCCTGCCCCGCTGATGTCCCTGAGCATCACCCCCGCCATTGGCCACCATGATTGCAATTAGCGGAGGGGTACGCTTTTGGGCAATCAGGTTATCGAGGATATTCGGAATCACCTGATTGGGTTTTCCTTTCGGGCCATCATGACAAACCATGAACGGCGCTGCGCTGCCCGCCTTATATTGAGCGGGCACGTAAACGGTGATCTGGCGGGTGTAATCGATTTGGTGGGTCTGAACGATCAAGGTCTTGGGGTTCTTGGGATCGACCTTGCCGAAAACCTTCCGGGCAATTCCCGGGTTCAACAACTTGGTGGTCTTGGAATCGATGGTAAATTGAAGTACTTTCCCTCTCGGCGAGTCCTTAGAGATTCTGCGCTCAGGAGCGGGCAGGTAGTCAGGCCCGATCAAATAATTACCCACCGCATTGACCGGCGGGTTGACCCCGGGTTTGTCATCAAGCCGAATAAAGGTTGGCGCCCCCGGAGCATCGTACGCACGGGTCGGTGGCTTCGGTCGCTTGGCACATAAGCCAGTAGACACAAGCCATGTTCCCAGAGTGAGGAGTAAAACCGTTTTGAGAGAGTTCATTTTCAGGAGGATCATGGCATGGGCTTTTGAGGAAGCCTACTTCATCTGAAAAACGGGGCCTTTACGTGGATTTTCGAATCATAAAAAACCCCTTCGATTCTTCCGGTACTGTCGTAATACTTCTTGATGGTCTTATTTCTTGCGATTCTTGTAGTTCATCATCGTATCCTTCGTACCAACCATTCCCTTGTCGTCGGTGATGCCGGCAAAGACGATCGGCATGAAGGCTTCCGGCTTCTCTTCCAAGGCCCAGGCGATGCCACGCACCAGTAGCAAGCGGTACATGGGATCATGATAAGTATAGGTGAAATGTCCGGTGGTCGTCCCGAAGACACGACCTTTCCCCGAAACGTAGGTCCAGAATGCCTGCCCCCGGGTTCCTTTTGTGCTGAGCACCTCGGCGAATGATTGGGCTTCCGTGTTGGTCGGGGTGCCAACCGCCCCGACCACCTCAACCGCATCACGCTGGATCATGTCCCAATACGATTCGTCATTGAACCGGATGCTCTTGGGCAAGCCGGCAAAGACCGGGTGCTTGGTGTTGAGGAAGAGCGGCTCGTTCCGGCTGAACTTACTCCAGCGAGAGTCTTTGTTGCCCTTCCATGAGCACCCGATGCAGCCGGCCAATTTGTGCGCCCGGTCAATCGGTCGAATGATACAGGACTCGTGAATGGAAACCACCCGTCCGCCGTCATTGACGAACTTCTGGTAGTTGGCGAACTGCTTGTCCGTGATTGGTGGTTGATGAAGGTACTGGATCAACAGGTCCGCCTTGTCGAACTGGGCTTGGGAAGGAAACTGATAAGCTTCATCCACGGAAACACGCGGAATCTTCTTCAGCAAGGGCACAAATAATTCCTTGATCCGAATGTAGTCGTGTTCTCCACCCCTGTGATCCTCCGGCCCATAGAGCCATAGAATGCGAACATCCTTACTGAGCGAGGCCTCTTTAAACTTACCGGTCAGCTTCAATAACTCTGCCTTGGGCACGGGCTTGTTCGGTTGAGCAGTCAGAGGTGAAGCCAAGGCAATGGCACACAAGAGCATAATGGCAGAGTGCTTCATAAGGTATTAATCGATTTTTTTCTTCTCATAATCACTGGGCAACACCCAGCCGGTGCGAATCTTTTGGCCGCGTTGGAATTTCTCATAAAAGTTGCTCCACGTCTCGCTGGCAAATCCGTATTGATCGAATACAGCGCCGCGACCAAACATTCGTGGGTCGCCCTGCTCTTTTAATTCGTTGAAGAGCTGTGCCTTCAGTTCCGCCTTTAGCTTGGCCTGCGCCTTGGATTGGGCCAAATCTTTCACGCAATCGCGGTTCGCCTTTACATCGAACAATTCCTCGGCCGGCCGCTTACCAAAATTCATCCGCCAAAACTTGTAATCACCCGCGCGTCGTTGATTAAGTAGCAGCGTCTTGATGGGGCTTGCGTCGCAGTTCAGGTAGCCTGTCTCCGGATTGCCGCTGGGCCAGCGGTCGGGCTCAAAATTATGCAGGTATAAATGCTCCCCTTTGCGAATACCGCGAATGGGATAGCCGCCGTTATTCGGGCGGCCGACATCATGGCGCTCCTTGCCAAGCAGAACATGATCGCGCGAGGCAATCACCTGGCCGGATTTATCCGAATCGAAAACATCAAACAAACTGCGACCACTCACTGGCTGCATGATTGGCGTAATCTGCTTTACCCCTGCTGCCTCAAGAAAGGTCGGAGCAAGGTCAGTAAAGTTCACAAAATCATCCACCGTGCGATTGCGCCCCTTGATGCCCTTGGGCCAACGGATCGCGAGCGGGATGTGGTTGGAATAATCATACGCTTGGCCCTTGCAGCGCGGGAAGGGCATGCCGTGATCGCTGGTGGCAACGATCAATGTGTTATCCAGCTGGCCGGCCTTTTCCAGGTGTACGAGAATGCGGCCCAAGTGCGTGTCGTAATGCTCCACCTCGATCGAATAATCGAGCATGTCACCGCGCGTCTCAGCGTTGTCCGGCCAAAAGGTGGGCACGTGATCGATATCACTCAATTTCTTGCCCATACGCAGGCCAACGCCTTTTTCGTAAGCCCGGTGAGGCTCAGTGGTGCCATACCAGAAACACCATGGCTCGCCTTTCGGCGCTGCGGCGAGAAAGGCGGCGAAGTTGCCGGAGTAATCATTATTGGAAATGGCCCGTGCTGGCGGCTTTGCCTTCTTGGCAGACCAAACCTTGCCGGTGATATTTCGTCTCTTACCATTCACGTCATTGGCAACACCAGGACCCCAGCCTTTGCCAGTATAGCCGGTGGTGTAGCCATTGGCGGCCAAGACCTCCACGTAACTGCCAAACTTGGACGGGAACACGTTTTGATGATTGGCCGCCGTCTCCAACTGCCATGAATATCGACCGGTAAGAATGATGGCGCGCGAAGGCGCACACTTGGCATTGGGCGTGTAGGCGCGGGTAAAGAGAATTCCTTCCATTGCTACCCGGTCAAAAGCCGGAGTATTGACCCATTTGCAGCCATAAGCACTGGCATGCCCAAAACCCCAATCGTCAGCAATGGCAAAAAAGATATTCGGCCGTTGGCTAGCGTGCACCTGGTTAAAAACGAAAAAAGTACAAAAGAACCCAAAGAAAAGCCGAGAGGTGAAACGCATGAGTAAAGATTACCGCGTGAGATAAATTTGAGCCACCCTATTTAGAAGATAGGCCTTTGATGAAGGAGGAATATTCTTTATCAAAAGCGCATGCACGAATCAAAAAATAATCCTCGCATTGAGGGTTATGACCTTGCGCGTGGATTAGCAATTATAGGGATGGTATTCGTGAATTTCCGCGTTGTGCTGCAGTTAATGGGCGCAGACGTAACAGGCACAGGTGCGGGTAGTTGGATTGCGAATTGGGTAACTGGACGGGCAGCTGCCACGTTTGTTTTATTGGCTGGCTTGGGTGTTGCACTACTCACGCAGCAGGCGGTGGACGATACCGCTAAGCGTCAATCTGCAAAATGGCGTTTGCTGGCACGTGCATTTTTTCTGGCTGTGATTGGTTGGCCCTTTTTCACCGTATGGGAGGGTGACATCCTACATTATTATGCAGCGTTTTTTTTAACAGGGGCTCTGGTCTTTTATTGGCCTATAAGATGGCTATTAAGTGCAACAGGCATCATCACACTGCTTGCGCTGCCAGTACTTTTGGTTTGGGAACGCCATTGGGATTTTTCCTCAATGACTTACAATTCGCTTTGGACGCTTGACGGTCAGTTGATGAATTTTTTCCTCAACGGATTCCATCCGCTTATCCCATGGCTAGCATTTTTGTTGTTAGGGCTAGCGTTAGGCCGACACCTAAACCGCCAACCCAAAGATGCTCCAAAACTTGGGTTCATTGCTTTGGCGGTGGCGCTAGGCTCTGAATTGATATCAACAGTGCTTGTGCAGTGGGCCATTCAAAACGGAATGGACACCACAGAAGCCAAAGCATTGCTCGGCGTCAGCCCAATGCCGCCGCTACCGCAATACATACTGGCGGCAGGTGGCTGCGCGGTGGCAGTAATTTGCGGTTGCAGGTGGCTTGGGGAAAAACTCCAGGGCAACTTAATACTTCGTCCCTTTAATCATCTCGGCCAAATGGCACTCACAGTTTACATAGTACATGTTTTCGCTGGTGTATTTCCGCTCTTTATTTTCACGAGTAAAAACCCAGATTACTGGACCTTGGGTAGATGCGTCGCCGCAACCACTGCTTTTTGTGCTTTAGCAACAGTCTTTGCAACGGCATGGAGACATTGGCTACCCCAAGGCCCGGTCGAGTGGCTGATGCGCCGATTTTCGGATTTCACTGACCGCCGTCGTTGGTTGGCCTTGGCAACCTCCGGAGCTTTGATGGGCATAATTGTAACTGGTATGCACACACTTGAAATACAAAGGGTTAATGAGAACATTAACACATTTAGCCAATCGCTTCCCGATGAAAAAGAATTCGAGGCACGATGCACACGGTGGGTCATCGCCAAGTTTTTCTTCAGTGATGATAATGTCTACGAAACATGGGCTAGAAAACACTTTGGCTCAAAATCTAATTTTGAAGATGAATGGCTCACACAGATGTATTTCGAATATGCTAAGGAGCAGCCTATGGACGAAACAGACTTTCAAGATTGGCTTAGTGCCAAGGTCGAAGAGCGCATTGAAGTTGGAAATAAATAATAACTAAAGCTCAGGCTCCTTCCATTGAGGTATGCCACCGGCCTTCATTTGCTTTTCATACCAAACATGGAAAGGGCGGGTGGGAGACATTGGCACATCTTCGTTGACCATTAACGGGCGTGCTTCCTTCCAGAATTTTGTATAAGCCGCACGCATTTTTGCAGCCACTTCGGGCTTTTGCTCAATAATATTAGTTGTCTGACCGGGGTCCTTGATCATATCGAAGAGTGCATCCTTAGGTGAAATGCCTTCTTTGCGTTGACGCTCAGAAACACTGACTGCTGTTCCGCCCCCAACAAAACGGTATCGCTGATTTCGAACAGCAAAATTTTTCCACTGGAATTCGTTGGGTTCAGTGCCGGTCTTCCACCGGCCTTTGTGTGTAAAGAGATAACGATTGTCAGGCAGAGTTTTCTTTTCACCAGCAAGTAACGGAAGAAAGCTACGACCCTCAACTTGATTTTCCGGCAATGTCTTGACCCCCGCAATCGCTGCAAAGGTGGGCAGCACGTCAATGTGTGCACTAACAGTATCAATGTCTCGCCCTGCCTTCCATTGACCATCCCAACGCACAAGGAAGGGTACGCGCACTCCGCCTTCATCAGCACTGCCCTTGAGGCCTTTCATGCCTGCATTAAAGAAAGGATACCCTTTCGCCACAGGTTGTCCCATGCGCCCTGAACCACCACCGGTCATTCCGTTATCACTCATGAATATGAGAATGGTATCCTCAAACAAATCCCAATCCTTCAACTTACCCATCAAGCGCCCCATGTTTCCATCGATGTTTTCAATCATCCCATAGAAACCTGCCTGCTTACCGGCAAAACCGAGGTCGGTAAAACGCTTGGTGTTCTTGGGAGGTGCGATAAAGGGCCCATGTGGTGCATTGGTGGTGATGTACGCAAAGAAGGGCTCATCACCGTCCTTCTTGGCCTTAATCCATCCGAGCGCGGCGGTAAAAAAGAGATCCGTACAAAAACCCCTGGTTTTAACAAAAGAACCATTGTGGCGAATAACCGGATCGAAATACTTGTTGCCCGGTGCATCGGCGCAACTGCATTTGTAAGCCTGACCAATCCCACCGGCACCATGAATGAATGCTTCATCAAAGCCACGCGTGTGCGGCTGATAGGGCTCCTCATCGCCCAAGTGCCATTTACCAAAAATACCACTGGTGTAACCTCCTTGCTTGAGGACCTGCGGAAGGATCGTTGCCTTAAGTGTCATGCGTTCGCGCTCAAGGATGGTATGAGTCACTCCATTTTTCATCGGGTGACGGCCAGTCATCAGGGCGGCCCGGGTAGGTGCACATGTGGGACTTACCATGAAACGAGTGAACCGTGTGCTCGTATCGTAAAGTTTATCGAGATTAGGAGTCTTGATCCAAGGGTGCCCGTGTCTTCCAATTGGGCCATAACCTTGGTCATCTGTGATGACGAGAATGATGTTGGGCTTTTTTGCCTGAGCTTCATTTAAGCCACAGACGACACAAAGCAATATAGCAATGATTCGCAAGGTGGATCGCATGGAAGGTTGATAAAACAAATCAGCCTGTTTGCCAACCGGCAAACAGGCTGATTCAACGAAAGAACGATTACTGACCCGGGAAAGCCTTGGGCGGTGCGGCAATGGCCTTGGGCAGGTGTCCGGTAAGGGACTTCAGGAAAGCCACAATGTCGGCCCGGTCATCCTGTGAAATATCTTTACCCAGTTGATGCTTAGCCATCCGGGTTACTGCATCCTCAAGCTTATTTGAAGATCCATCATGAAAATATGGACCGGTCTTGGCAATGTTGCGCAGGCTAGGCACCTTGAAGAACATCTTGTCGGATTCCTTTTTGGTTAAGCCAAAACGACCCTGATCCTTCTGGTTCGGCCACGGGTTCACTGCCCCCAGTTTCTGGTAAGCATTACCTCCAAGTAGATTCCCCGTATGACAGCTCACACAACCAACGGAAACGAATTTCTTGAGCCCTCTTCGTTCGTTTGCCTTGAGCGCACCGGTTTTGCCTTCTAGAAGTTGATCAAAACGACCTGGAGTGATGAATAACCGCTCATAAGCTCCAATTGCTTTTCCTACATTGTCGTAAGTAATAGCGGGGTTACTCTTTGGAAACGCCTTTTTGAACAAGGCCTCATAACCGTCAATCTTACTCAATTTTTCCACCACCGCTTCAGCTGAAGGCATAGCCATTTCACCACCAGCTAGAATCGGCCCTTTCGCCTGCTCTTCAACTGTGGGAGCACGACCATCCCAGAATTGGGCGATGTGCATGAAGGCATTCATACTGGTGGGTGAATTGCGACCTGTCAGATGGTTTTTAAATCCTACTGAAAACTTTTTCCCGTCCACTCCAAAACCAACCGTATCATGGCATGAATTACATGATATGGAATTATCCCGGCTCAGACGCTTCTCATGGTAAAGAGTTCGACCCAGCTCCACTTTTGCACTCTCCACATCTTCCTTGGGTAGCTGGGCTTCCTTCAAGGGTTCACCAAAGACTGGCAGAAACGGCTTCAAGCTGTCGTCCGTTGTCGTGGTCAGGCAGGCAGTCACAAGAATGATCAAGGCTGTAGCTATGATGATTTTTTTCATGCGGCGGGGAGTCTATCTATATGACCTCTGGCGTCAACTCTATGCACAGCTTGATTTTGATGATCAAATTAATAACCTTGGTAAAGACGCACCCGGCAATAAAGTAAGATGGCCAAAGATCATTCGGAACCAAAACTCCAACGCGTTATCGGCTTGTCCGGCGCGGTGATGCTTGGGCTAGGCTCGATCATCGGTACGGGCGTGTTCGTGAGCCTCAGCATCGGCGTGGGCATCGCCGGGCCCATGGTGATGCCCGCCATTGCGTTGGCTGGTTTGGTGGCCGTGTGCAACGGTCTAAGCAGCGCACAACTCGCGGCCAACCATCCCGTCAGCGGAGGCACTTACGAATATGGACATCGCTGGCTTAATCCCACACTCGGTTTCATTGCCGGTTGGATGTTTCTTTGTGCCAAGTCCGCTTCTGCCGCCGCTGCGGCATTGGGCATTGCGTTATATCTGATGCCCGATCATCCATTACCTCCGGCATTAGCCACTATGGGAGTCGTCACCGCCATTACCTTGTCTGGCATACAGCGGAGCAACACCGTGAATGCTCTCATCGTCTCCGTCGTACTTTTGACGCTTCTCGTCTTTGTAGCTTTTGGTGCGCCGGCTATCAGCACACATCCGGAACGTTGGCAAACCTCACTAAATACCGAACGTCTCCCGAACCTGCTTCCGGCTGCCGCTTTGATGTTTGTAGCATTCACTGGATATGGGCGAATCGCAACGCTGAGTGAGGAAGTTGCCGAACCACGCAACACCATTCCACGTGCAGTCATTGCTACGCTTGCAGTAACGATGCTGCTATACTTAGTAGTCGCCTGGGTTGGCTTAGCCAATGCAGGAAACCAATTCGGGTCACTCGCCAAAGTAGCAGAATCTTTCGGCGGCTCCATCTTGGGCAAAGTAATGACCGTTGGCGCGGCCATAGCGATGGTAAGCGTACTGCTCAACCTTGTACTTGGACTCTCGCGCGTGGTGCTCGCAATGGGACGTCGCGGGGATTTGCCGAAG
>Ga0310344_10002634_pt1 | contig 13457 bp, 9 predicted proteins | sample HC15DNA20200_MG_FD_203801 | JGI IMG/M metagenome (GOLD analysis project Ga0310344, IMG submission 203801) | Marine microbial communities from station ALOHA, North Pacific Subtropical Gyre - HC15-DNA-20-200_MG | ecosystem: Environmental > Aquatic > Marine > Oceanic | place: Pacific Ocean: North... | reverse complement strand
GTACAGGGGAAGGGACCGATACGTGGCCGGACGGTCGAAAATACGTCGGCGAGTGGAAGTCTGGTAAGGAGCATGGTTTCGGGATTTGGTCAAATGCGGAAGGGAATCGTTACGAAGGGGGATTTCAGGAAGGCAATCGTCATGGGAAGGGGACCATGACTGATCCCGACGGAGCGGAATATGTTGGGGACTTTACGGAGGGCGAGCGTACAGGGGAAGGGACCTATACGTGGCCGGACGGTCGAAAATACGTCGGCGAGTGGAAGTCTGGTAAGGAGCATGGTTTAGGAAGTCTAATATTTGCGGACGGGACCATTCTTAGTGGGAGATTCTCCGAAGGGGCTTTCGTAAAGAAGTAAACGGCCATCGGAAGTCGATGCTCGTGTTGCAACGGGAGTATTTCTTTGAAAGCAATCCCCGGTTAAGCTCGGCAACTACTCGCAGTATTAAAGGGAAAGTTTTAAAGGAGGATTAATTGAAGGTCGGTGTAACTCTTAGAAATATGGGACCTGAATCCAGCAGAGAATCGCTATTGGAATGCGCGACTATGGCTGAGGAGGCTGGCCTAGACCATGTCTGGGTAGTCGATCATATCGCAATTCCTCCGGATGATGCAGAGGGTTCTGAGGGGCGTTATCTGGATCCCTTGGCTGCTTCTATGTTCCTGGCTGCAACAACATCAAAAATCGAATTTGGGATTTCAGTTCTCGTTCTCCCGTACAGGCCACCCTTACCTACGGCAAAGTGGGTCGCGACGATCCAGGAATTATCGGAAGGAAGATTCCATTTGGGAGTTGGTGCTGGCTGGATGAAAGAGGAGTTTAGAGCTCTTGGTGTAGAGAGGGAAAAGCGCGGAGAGATAACTAATGACACGTTAGAGGTAATGCTTAAATGCTTTAATGCTCCCGACGACTGTGTAGAGATCAATGGCCAGAAAATTTTATTTCGACCGAGACCTCCTCGACCACCCATTTACGTTGGGGGGATGGGGCTCGCGGCAAAAAGAAGGGCCGTTCGATATGGTGACGGATGGATGCCGATAAGGCTCGAGCCCGACGAATTGGAAAAAGAGATACAATCGCTCGTAGGCCTGGCCGAGGAAGCTAACCGGCCTGTGCCAAAGATTGTCTTTATGGGGTCACTCCCCAGCGATAGGGCAGAGTCTTGCGAGCGACTTCAGGCTTTTGAAGAGCTTGGAGTTTCCCACTTTATTGAGGTTAGCCGCTACACGGATCGAAAGTCTTTTGAGCAAAGGCTTGTCCGGGTCCGTCCCTGATGCGACTGAATACGGCTACCTTATAGCAACTGGATTTATTACAACTTGTACGGTGCCAACAAACCTTGGCTGTCCTAAGACGAACAGGAATTCGCTGACCTGATCCCTAGCTAAATCTGCCGTATGCATATTCTCTAAGATGTAGATTCCATTCTTCGCGAGGAGAGTTTGGTGAACTTCAAAAATTCGGTCGGGGTTTTCGAAGGGAATGACTTCAACTCCCCACGTATCTGCTCCGACAGCTACGACGTTTTTGGAAGCTAGGTATTTTGCACCTGCAACTGTTAGTCCGGGCTCGCCCTTCATGAATCTTTCCGGTTCATTTTCCGCAATAGAGCTCCATCCCGTGTGCAAAAGAACGACGTCGCCCTTCTTTATCTCAAGATTTTGCTTTCTCAGCGCAAGTTGGATTTCTGCAGGACCAATTTGCGTTCCTGCGTCAAGAAATGCTTCCTTGGTGAGTGTAGTTAAGTCTAACAAGACGCCACGAGAGACAATGGGTGGTATTTCATGTGTGCTGAATTTCTTTATGCCCGCAGGGCCAAAAAACTCTCGAGCCTCTGTACCGTTGTAATACTTCGCCGCGATCCCAACGTGACCTAAGCCATCAAGTTGGGAACCTATTCCCATATGAGAGAAAATCGCATCGTCCATCCCGCTCATTTGATTTGTGCCCCAATGTTCTCCAGAGCCGTTTCCGCTGGCCATTGTGATAATGCGGTAACTTCTGCCCGGATATGCCGGGGTATTAGGTCCTGTGGGAATTCCTAAAGCATACGTTTTGCCGGAAGTAACAAGACGCACGGCTTCCAGGACTTTTTCTGGGGAGAGCAGATTGATTGCACCAAGTGTGTCATTTTCTCCAAATCTTGAAGGAAACCACTTTTGAGGCGACTCGCTCTCAAAAGAGCTTTGGTCCAGTTTCGTACGTTGATCCGTTTGCTCTTCGACGGGGGCAGCTGACAACCCAATTGCAAGACACATGATTCCTGAAAGCGTTGCCAGGGGCATCATTAGAATCGAAAGCATACTTGAAATTAGTTCTCTCATTGGGGCTCCTGAAAAGTTGTCTATGGCGAAATTAAAATCGTTTCAATCGTTATCGATAGAGTGCCTCGAGTGCTATCGTTTTGGAAGCATTTATTGGAGGTGTAGATCATGAGTCAGTCTATTGATTCGCTGCAACAAAATTTATCGGACCAATCATTGCGAGTAGATTCGAGTAAGCAATTTACACACGAGGCTCTCCCAGACGCGAGTCATGATGAGTTCTCGCGTCAGGAGTTTGTGAAGAGCCTCAAACTGCATATCGCAACGCAGATTGCCCCGCGAAATCGGGATGTGTATGAAAGGAAAGTCAAGCCGAATTTTGTTAATGAGGAAGGTCGAGATCCGCGAAGCCGTCATGAAGTCCGTCCTAAGATGGCCGAAGAGTCTTACTATCAGTTTTGGAGTGGATTATTGAGGACAAGTCAGGAAATGATGTGGGAGTCGGTTGCGAGTTCCGTGGAGCGTCAACTTCCCGAGCTCGTTGGGGCGGCGAGAGAGTCGAGTAGAGGAGCTGGGGGTAGTCTTCGCCTAGACGGGGACCTCGCAGTGCCCAAGTATCACACTGCAGTTGACATACACTGTCAACCCGGAGGGTACCACACAGAATTGACTAGCGACGATGTAGCCGCTGGTGCAATTTATGATCGAGCGGTTTATTTGTATGCAATGGGTAGGATGGGGCCTTTCAACGATGATATTGGCGCTAGTCTTGCTGCTCATATCAAAAAAGATTGGCCTGAATTATCGCCACGCCGGATACTTGATCTAGGGTGCTCAGTGGGCCATAGCACAGTCCCTTACAAGGACCTTTTTCCTGAAGCGGAAGTGTTTGGGGTGGACGTAGCTGCGCCTATGTTACGGCAAGCGCACTTTCGAGCGGAATCGTTAGGGAGACCTATCCATTTTTCTCAGCAAAATGCTGAAGATTTAGATTTTGAGGATGAAACGTTTGATCTCATAGTTTCTCATATCCTCTTGCACGAGACATCAACCAAGGCGATACGAAATATTGTTAACGAATGCCGACGCTTGTTGGCTCCAGGTGGGATTATGCTTCACGGTGAAGTTCCTCAATACGCTGGCATGGATCCTTACGATGCCTTCATTTTGGATTGGGATACCTACAACAACAATGAACCGTTTTGGGGAACTGTTCACGACATGGATCTGAAGGCTTTAGCAATTGGCGCGGGTTTTGACGAAGAAAATTTGATTGAAACTTTTGCCCCGAGTTCCTTCGCTGAGGCTGAAGCACAGCGAACTCATCAATTCCAGGGCGGAGACTTCGGAGGCGGTGGGCAATGGTTTGCGTTCGGCGCTTTAAAAGGTAGCTGATGGAAACTCCCAAGGTTAAGCGTCGTGCAAAGGGTGCTCGCCCTTATTTTTTTAACGACCCAGCAGTAGATAAGCTACTGGCGATAGTAATGGCACTGGCAGGTGAAGTGTCTGTCATCAGGGATCGCTTGGATTCGGTGCTCAAACTGGCGGAATCAAGAGGACTCTTCTCGGGCGAAGATGTGGAAGCGTACGTTCCTCCTGCAGAAGTACGCTCTGAACGAGATGAGTGGCGAGAAGAATTTCTTGCACGGATTCTTAGAATTGTTGAAGTTGAACTCGAAGAAGTTGCTCCCGAGAACACCCCTGAGGCATATGAGGAAGCGGTTGATTCTGTTTCGCGCTCCTAGGATTCCCCGTCACGTTTACGAAGTAGTTTTGAGCGCATATTTCGAAGTCGACTCAATCTCGAAGAAATAGAGGACTCGTCTCCATAACTGGTAGGGTCATAAAATTTAGTTTCCTCGAGCTCCTGAGGAAGATTCGGATCTTCAACGAATGCGGACTCCTCGTCATGCGGATAGCGATACCCTTCTGAATAGCCTTCCTTTTTCATCAGTTTGGTAGGGGCATTCCGCAAATGTAGAGGAACGGAAAGGCTACCAAGTCGCTCAACTGACTCGAGAGCCTTTTCTAAGGCTTTGTAGGACGCGTTGCTCTTTTCTGCACATGCCAGGTATGTAACGGCTTGAGAAAGGACAATTCTCCCCTCCGGCAATCCTATTCTCTCAAGGGCAAGGAAAGTAGAAGTCGCAAGAGGTAATGCCTGGGTGTCAGCATTACCGATGTCCTCCGAAGCAAAGATCACCAATCTTCGCGCAATGAAGAGAGGATCTTCACCTGACTTGAGCATGCGAGCTAAATAGTAGAGCGCGGCATCGGGATCGCTCGCACGAAGACTTTTAATAAAAGCGCTTATAACGTTGTAATGTTCCTCTTGGTTTCGATCATAGAGCCAAACTTGTGTTCCTAGCGCTCTTTCGGCTGTCTCCGAAGAGAGAGTTCCCCCTTGACCGGCAAGCTTTGATATAGCCTCTAACAGTCCCAGTGCCCGCCGCGCATCACCATCAGCGCGCTTTGCTAGACGTTCAAGTACCTCGGGTTGTATTTTAAGTTGCATATCACCAAGACCATTTTTGGTATCAAGGACTGCTTTTTCGAGCAAATTCGAAATCTCTTTGGGCTCGAGTCGTTTCAGCGAGAACACGCGACACCGCGAAAGCAGTGGATTAATAACTTCAAAGGACGGATTTTCGGTCGTAGCGCCAATCAACGTGATGGTACCTTTTTCGACATGAGGAAGAACAGCATCCTGTTGTGCGCGATTAAGCCGGTGGATTTCGTCTAAAAAGAGGACAGCTTGTTTTCCCTGCTTTTGGAGCTTTTTGGCGGAGGAAATGACTTCTCGCATTTCTCGGACACCAGCTTCTACTCCGGAAAGTGCAAAGAACGCTGCTGAGACTTCCTGGGCTAGAATTCGAGCTAAGGTCGTTTTCCCAACTCCAGGAGGTCCCCATAGGATGCAAGAGGGCAAATTACCAGCCTTTAAAAGCCCGCCCAAAGGGCCTGCCGCGCCAATTAGATGCTCTTGTCCCGCGAGTTCAGAAAGAATCCTTGGCCTCATGCGGTCTGCTAAGGGGCCTTTTGGCCGTTGCGAGCTTCCCGCAGGGCTTTCAATGTTCTTCTCGGAATTCTCTTCCGGGAAGAGGTCAAAAGAGTCGCCTGTTGTCATGATCTTATTATCCTCTAAGGAGCTATGGCTGCCGATATGAAAAAGCAAAATAAACCAACGCCGATTCGCAAAATCGGTCTATGTCTAAAGCCGGCATCTTCTCGCGCTGAAGAGTTCTTAGTTGAACTGGTTGATTGGTTGTCGGGCAACGCGGTAGAAGTTCTTTTCGACAAACGAGCCGGCGAAGTGATTGGGGTTCCTGGCCTCGACCGGAAAGAGTTAGGAGAAAAGTCTGATTTTCTCGTTGTTCTTGGAGGTGATGGGACTTTGTTGGCCGTAGCTCGCGAAATAGGCGAGAGGCCAGTTCCGATAGTTGGGATTAACTTGGGGCGCTTAGGCTTTTTAGCTGAGATCGCCCCTGGCGAAAGATTTGAGGCATTAGGTCGTTTTCTCGAAGGTGATTACGAGGTTACCCAACGAATGCGCCTGGAGGTGGAGGCTTCTCGAGGGGGGCAGAAAATTTCGACCTTTTTGGCTCTTAATGACGCTGTGATCGCAAGAAGTGACCCTTCTAGGATGATCGATGTCGAATTGAGAGTTGATGGAGATCTCGTGACAACCTACCCGGCGGATGGTGTTGTGGTCGCGACGCCGACCGGCTCTACCGCCTACTCATTGTCTGCGGGAGGGCCGATTCTTTTGCCTTCTACGGGTGCATTTGTTCTTACTCCGATTTCTGCTCATACGCTGAGCCAACGACCGCTTGTTCTTCCGGGTAAGGCGAGAGTAGAGCTCACGGTTTTCCCTCGCGAAGGAGAGGCCCAGCTTACGGTGGATGGTCAAAGCCATGTATCCCTGCATCCAGGTGACTCGGTCAAAGTTACCGGATCACACCATCCTGTAAGTTTTGTGACCTCGCCCTTTCTCTCTCATTTCGATCTTTTGAGGACCAAGCTGAATTGGGGGGCTGATTGATCCGTTCTCTTCACATAGAGGGCATTGCAGTTGTGGAGTCTGCAGAGGTTGATTTTGGGCCAGGATTGAACGTTCTGACGGGTGAAACCGGTACGGGCAAGTCGTTGATTCTGTCGGCTCTCAATTTGCTTTCAGGCGCCCGGGCACCGAAAGACGTCGTGCGTCAGGGATACGATAAAGCCATCATAGAGGCAATTTTCGATACACGTTCTGTTCAGGATTTAGAATTGGAATTGCAAGAACGTGGACTGGAGACGGATGACCACGAACTGATCGTTCGAAGGGAAATCGCCCGGGAAGGTAAAAGCAAAGCAAGGATCTCCGGCAACCTTGTACCAATTAGTCGACTTTCTGATTTGCTAGGCGGCCGCCTCGAGATTTCTAGCCAACACGATTCGCAAGCTCTACTTAAACCCGAATTTCATGGGCGTCTGTTGGATAGTTACGCCGGTTTAATGGAAGATCGAAATTTAGTTAAAGAGGAGTTTGGGAAGATGCGCGATCTCTTGTCAGAGTACGACCGTCTTTCTTCTGAAAGCGCGGAAAGGGCGAAAAGGCAGGACTACTTACGGTTTCAAATCGAAGAAATTGATTCTGCTGAGATTAAAGAAGGAGAGTTTCAAAAGCTTGCTTCCTCGAGATCTCGGTTAGCTCATATAGAGCAGGTTCTTAGCGACCTTGGGGCCGCTGTAGCGCTGCTCGATGGTGACCCGGCCGACATGACTACGGTAGGCGCAATTGATCTAATTACCCAGGTTGAAACGAGGGTGTCGGCGGCAAGCAAGTGGGATGAAAGCCTCGAGGTTCTCGTCTCTCGTCTTCAGGAGGTTCAGGCCGAGGTGTCCGACTTGGTGGGGCTCTTGAGAGAACAACGAGATGCCACGGAGGTTGATCCGGCAGAATTGCTTCGGATCGAAGACCGTTGGCGAGCCTTGGATGATTTACGAAGAAAGTACGGCGAGGATGAAAAAACGATTCTTCAACAACGAGACACGATCGCGACTGAACTTTCTCGTCTTTCTGGCAGTGATTCTCGTATCCAAGAGGTGGAAAGAGAACTCGAAGAAATTAAGGAATCGTTGCGGTTACGTTCCATAGGTCTGAGCAAGGCTAGAAATGTAGCTGCAGATGATTTGTCCGAGAAAGTCACAACGGCGTTAGAATCCTTGGCATTGCCAGGCGCAAGCTTTCAAATTAGCCTGGATTCCATAGAATCCGCAGATGGTCTGCCTTATGGTCCAAACGGTAACGAAAACATCTCCTTTCTTTTTTCAGCAAACCGAGGATCAGAACCACGGCCACTCCAAAATGTGGCATCCGGCGGGGAATTGTCGAGGCTCTTACTGGCACTTAAGGGTGCAGCGCGCTCTGTTGGGCAAAGTCTGCTCATAGTATTTGACGAGGTAGACGCCGGGATTGGCGGACGAGCCGCCGATCGGGTCGGTGATTTACTTGCTGACCTCTCTCGCGATAATCAGGTTCTGTGCATTACGCATCTTCCTCAAATTGCTGCTCGAGGGAGTCGGCACTTTCGAGTTGAGAAGGAATCCGCTGAAGGTAATGCACGAACGAAGATCGTAAGTTTGAGCAAATCAGCGAGAGTGGAAGAGATTGCGAGGATGGCAGGTGGAGAAGTTGTGACGAGTACTACTCGCAAGCACGCCAGGGAGCTGTTGGCGCGTTCGGTTGCATCTTGAATATAAACAGATTTGCTAAAACAGGGGACGTTACTCTTGTCCGGACAAACGACTTGATAGTATACGAGTCTCATTGCTACTTTGAAGCGACTTTCTTAAATTCAGGCTGGAGCTGTTGGTTCTGAATGCGTCTATTAAATAAATTTTTTAAAACACAAAACGACCGCGAATTGAAGCGTCTTGTTCCTAAGGTTGAGGCCGTTAGTTTGCTGGAGCCCGAGTTCTCGCGCCTGAGTGATGCTGAATTGGCAGCCAAGACTCCTGGATTTAGAAAGCAGATAGATAACGGAGAGTCTTTGGATAACCTTTTAGTACCTGCATTCGCAACTGTAAGAGAAGCAATGAAGCGTGCGATTGGAAAACGGCTCTTCGATGTTCAAATCCTCGGTGGGGCAGTTCTTCATGAAGGCCGCATAGCGGAAATGAAAACGGGTGAAGGGAAAACCTTTGTCGCAACGCTCCCGTCATACCTGAATGCTCTGGCAGGAAAAGGTGTCCACGTAATTACAGTCAATGATTATCTGGCACGGAGGGATGCTGAGTGGATGGCTGAGGTACACGCGTTGCTAGGGATGTCGGTTGGAGTGATAGTGCATAATTTAGATGAGACGGAGAGAATGAGGGCTTATAACTCCGACATTACCTACGGCACGAATAACGAATTTGCCTTTGACTATTTACGCGACAACATGAAACCGAGTTCGCAGCTTTGTGTTCAAGGTGAACATTCTTATGCCATTGTCGATGAAGTTGATTCAATTTTAATCGATGAAGCACGAACCCCGTTAATAATTTCGGGACCGTCTGAGGAAAACACAAGAATATACGGTGTAGCAAATCAGGTTATTCCCAAGCTAAAAAAAGGAGATAAAGGAGACGCAAAGCAGGGGGTCGATGATACGGGCGATTTCTGGGTGGATGAAGAACACCACAGTGCATCTTTAACAGATCAGGGTGTGCGTAGGGTGGAAAAACTTTTGTCAGTCGAAAACCTCTACGATCCTGAAATGTTGCCAGTTCTTCATGCTGTACAGCAATCGTTGACCGCTCACGCTCTCAAAAGAAGAGATGTCGATTATGTAGTCAAGGCGGGAGAGGGAGGAAGAAAGGAAGTTATTATTGTAGATGAATTTACGGGTAGGTTAATGCCCGGCCGTCGTTGGTCTGACGGTCTTCATCAGGCTGTAGAAGCAATGGAAGGTATTCAGGTTCAGAGCGAAAATCAGACTCTTGCATCAGTGACTTTTCAAAATTTCTTTCGAATGTACAAAAAACTTTCTGGTATGACGGGAACTGCGGACACCGAAGCGCCGGAGTTTGCAAAGATATACGACTTAGATGTGACGGTTGTTCCAACAAATTGCCCAATGCTCAGAGAGGATTTGGCCGACATAATTTACAAGACGGGTCGAGAGAAATTTGATGCCATTGTGGAGGAGATACAAATCAGACACGAATCGGGACAGCCCATCTTGGTTGGAACGATCTCCATTGAGAACTCCGAGAAAATTTCACGTTTGCTGAAACGGAAAGGGGTCAAACATAATATCTTAAACGCGAAACAACACGAACGAGAAGCGGAGATAGTTGCTCAGGCAGGAAGAAAGGGTGCAGTTACGATTTCTACAAATATGGCCGGAAGAGGTACGGACATTGTTTTGGGAGGTAATCCCGAGTTCTTGGCTTTAGAAAAATGCGGAGGAGATAAAGAAAGTACCCAGTTTCTAGGCTTGCTTGCCGATTTCGAAACTCAATGTGAGCAGGAAAGAGGAGAAGTTCTTTTGGCGGGTGGCTTGCATATCTTAGGAACGGAACGTCATGAGAGCCGAAGGATTGACAATCAGTTAAGGGGTCGGTCGGGTAGGCAAGGTGACCCCGGCTCTAGTCAGTTCTATTTAGCCTTGGATGACGATCTGCTGCGTATTTTTGGAGGAGAAAAAATTACACCCTGGATGGAGAGGCTTGGATTGGAGGAAGGTGAAGCTATCGAGCACAAGATGATCAGTCGAGCGATTGAAAATGCGCAGGGTAAGGTTGAGTCTCGAAACTTCGACATTCGTAAGCATCTTCTCGAATATGACGATGTCATGAACAAACAACGCCAGGCCTTCTACGGCAGACGGCGTGAAACCTTAGAGCGTGAAGACTTGCACGAAGAGGTCTTGGAACTCGTTGAGGGAGTTCTCGTGTCTCTACTGGATGAGAAGTGGCCAGATAAGGGCACACCCGACGACCAGGCCTTGTTAGAGATATCCCAAGCCCTCGAAGGTCAGTTTGGCGTTATTTTTGACGTTAATCAGCCACCCTTCCAGATTGAAGGCAGGCCGGCTGTTGATAAAGATCTTTTTGGACGAGGTGTATTTGCTGGAATTTCGGAAGTGTTAGATCGGAAACGCAAGTTGTGTGATGAAATCGCGGAGAAACATCCAGACATAGACTACCCGCCTTTTGAAATTTTCTCGCGGAGTATTATTTTGCAAATTCTCGATCGATTATGGAAAGACCACTTGCATGGCATGGATGCCCTTCGGGAGGGCATAAATCTTAGAGGATACGCGCAACGGGATCCTAAGATCGAGTATCAGCGCGAAGGTTTTGCCATGTTCGACGAAATGAGCGAACGGGCTGATGGGCAGGCCGCGGAGACTTTGTTTAAATTTGTCCTTCCTGAGCCCGAGGCAAGAGGGTCTCAAAGAACGTTCGCAGAACCCCAGAAGGGACATCTCGCTCGCGAAGAACCGAGAGGATCAGTCTTAGAAGGAAGGTTACACAAGGCTGAATCTAAGAAGGAAAAGGTTGGTAGGAACGATCCCTGTCCTTGCGGTAGTGGGAAAAAATTCAAACGATGCCACGGTGCTTAAAAACACCGTGTCCACTTTTATGAGGTCGAGGAGTTGTCGTTACTAAATTGGATATTTGTCGCTTAAATGCCTGTTGTTCGCGTACCAGGCTTCCGAGCGTATGCCGTACATTCTGGTTTAAAGGCGCGTCAGTTAGATCTCGCGCTAATTGCATCGGATAAGGTTGCATCGGCCGCTGGTGTGTTTACAACCTCGCAAGTACAAGGCGCGCCGGTCCTTTGGACAAGGAAACAAATCGCCTCGGGCCAGATGAGGGGTCTCGTGATTAACGCGGGAAACGCGAATGTGGCAACTGGACCTAAAGGTAGTCTGGATACCCGGAATATGGCGAAGGGGTTGGCTAAAGAGTTGCATTGTTCCACGAGCCGTGTACTCGTTGCCTCGACTGGAGTAATCGGCGTGCCACTACCAATGACGAAAGTGTTGAAGGGGATTAAATCGGCGGCCAAGGGGTTGAATCAAGGAAGTTTATCGAGAGTTGCTAGGGCGATGATGACTACTGATACCGTGCCTAAGCTTGAATCTCGTAGGCTTACAATCGATGGAAAAGAGGTAACCCTCGTCGGCCTTGCCAAAGGCTCCGGGATGATCGAGCCTAACATGGCGACGATGTTAGCATTCTTGCTAACAGACGTTTCTGCGACCCCCGGTTATCTTCGAAGGCTTTTGAGTTCGGTCACAAAGAGCACGTTTAACCGAGTTACAATTGACGCTCAGACGTCGACGAGTGACATGGCTCTTTTGCTTGCGAGTGAGGAGGCTGGAAATAGGAGATTAACTTCCCGAAGAAGTAAAGGCTCTGAGATTTTCGAAGAGGGCTTAATTTCTATTTGTGACTCCTTAGCTCGTTCGATAGCTAAAGACGGAGAGGGGGCAAGCAAGCTGTTGGTAGTTGAGGTAACCGGTGGGCCGAATACTATGCAGGCTGAGCGTGCTGGCCGTCTGATTGCCAACTCGATGTTGGTCAAGACAGCGATCAACGGCGGTGACCCGAATTGGGGCAGAATAGTCCAGGCATTGGGCGCAGGGAGTGTGCCGATAAGTACCAAGCGGCTCACTATATCTATTGGAGGAGTAACGGTTTTCAAGTTAGGTGTTCCAGCCGGTTCTAGACAAGTTTCTAAGGCGGCAGGAAAGATGAAGAACGCCGAGATCAGCCTTCAGGTTGATTTAGGGAGAGGCCGTTCTTCTGCACGGATCTACAGCTGTGATTTAAGCCGAGAATACGTTTCGATAAACGCCGACTACACCACCTGAGCAAGGGCTGAAAATCTTCGCATAGTTTGCTAAGTAATTGTCAATCAACACGTTCCTCGTCTCCCTGCGGTGTGGCTGCCCGACGCTTAGTAGGTCGAAAGCCATTGGGAGGGCAACGTGGCGCCTAGTGGCACCTCGTGAGTCCTAGAGGAACGGAAGCATAACCGCGAAGGAGAGACCATGGTCGAAACGACCGATATGGATCAAATCGTAGAAAATCCCATACAGGACTCTAATGCTGCTACTGAACCGCCTTCAGAGACTGAAGTTGTGGCTAAGGGGCCTGTGGAAATTAGCGTTCGCTCTCTTTTAGGATCGGGAGCCCATTTTGGGCATCAAACCCGACGTTGGGACCCTCGTATGAAGAACTATATCTTCGGGGAGCGCCACGGAATCCACATCTTGGACCTTGATGTTACCTATAGACGGATGAGTCTCGCGCTTGATTTTCTCCGAGAGAAAGTAGCTTCAGGTGGAAAGGTTCTTTTCGTGGGGACGAAACGCCAGGCTCAAGCTCCGATAAAGATGGAGGCCGAAAGATCTAGTCAGTTTTATGTAAATAACCGATGGCTCGGGGGTATGCTGACGAATTTTCGAACCGTCAAGAAGTCGATAGAAACCTTTAAGGGTTACCTCGACATACTGGACGACGAGGAGCGTTTATCAGAACTAAGCAAGAAAGAGCTATCAAGGCTTAACCGTACGGTCATTAAATATCGCAAATCGCTAGACGGAATTCGTGAAATGTCGAAGCTTCCGGATGTTCTCTTTATCATCGATGTGAATAAGGAACACATTGCACTTACAGAAGCTCGCCGGTTGGGCATTCCTGTCGTAGCCGTTGTCGATACGAACTGCAATCCAGAGGGAATCGATTTTGTGATCCCAGGAAACGATGATGCAATTCGTGCAATCCAACTTTATTGCGCTGCCGTTTCTGATGCTTGCCTCGCAGGAGCGGAGATTCACAATGCGCGTATAGAGTCTGAGGTTAATGAGCAGGAGACGGGACGCCCGCAAAAGGAAATCTCTAGTGGCCGACGAGTGGTTGATATGAAGCAGCAAGCTCCGCGACGTTCTCCGGGAACAGGGGGAACCCATTCCGCCGAGTCCGAGAAGCGTGGCCGTGGTCGTGGTGGGGAAAAGAAAGTTGTTAAAGCACCCAAGGTAGCGGCGCGGAGGGCTCCTGTAGCAGCACCGGAGACGGCAGCACCGGAGGCGGCAGCACCGGAGGCGGCAGCACCGGAGACGGCAGCACCGGAGGCGGCAGCACCGGAGACGGCAGCACCGGAGGCGGCAGCACCGGAGACGGCAGCACCGGAGGCGGCAGCACC
>Ga0310344_10002633_pt1 | contig 13457 bp, 6 predicted proteins | sample HC15DNA20200_MG_FD_203801 | JGI IMG/M metagenome (GOLD analysis project Ga0310344, IMG submission 203801) | Marine microbial communities from station ALOHA, North Pacific Subtropical Gyre - HC15-DNA-20-200_MG | ecosystem: Environmental > Aquatic > Marine > Oceanic | place: Pacific Ocean: North... | reverse complement strand
ATCCAGGACGGTATGGACCGCCCCAAGACGGAACTCGCGTATAGAGTCCCTGCCTCGAAGCTTACCAGAAAAAAATTGGACCAGAATAGTCAGGTCGAAATCCTCCAGGGGTTGGATACAACCATCGATTGGAAGAATACCGGCGACAACTCGTACGACGGGGAGAAACTACAGCTCCTCGCCCACGACGAATCAGGGAAATGGGAGAGGCCGGATAATATCCTCAACAACTGGAGAGTCACGAAAACGACGTTAAGATTAGGAAGTAGAGTAGTAGGAAAATGTATGATGGGCTCCACATCTAATTCATTAGATAAAGGAGGTAATAATTTTAAACAACTATATGATGCATCAGATGTTACAAAAAGAAACCGCAATGGGCAGACTAATTCAGGATTATATAGTTTGTTCATACCTATGGAATGGAACTACGAAGGATACATTGATACTCATGGAATACCTGTCTTCGACACTCCGACAAAAAGTGTATCCGGGATTGATGGCCAAAAAATCGAAATCGGGGTTATTTCCCACTGGGAAAATGAAGTTGAAGGGCTAAAAAATGATCAAGACGGTTTAAACGAATTTTATAGACAATTCCCTAGAACTGAAAAACATGCATTTAGGGATGAGGCTAAAGAGTCTTTATTTAACTTAAGTAAAATTTACGAACAAATAGATTATAATGAAGATTTAAGAAATACTAATATTATAACTAAAGGTAACTTTCAATGGGAAGGAGGAATTAAAGATTCCCGAGTAATATTTGTACCTCAAAATAATGGAAGATTTTTAGTAAGTTGGGTTCCTCCATTATCTATGCAAAATAGATATTTAGTAAAAAATGGACTCAAATATCCAGGCAATGAGCATTGTGGAGCGTTTGGGTGTGATAGTTATGATATTTCAGGTACTGTAGATGGAAGAGGATCTAAAGGGGCATTACACGGGTTAACTAAGTTTTCAATGGAAGATGAAGTTCCTCCAAATATGTTTTTTTTAGAATATATCTCTCGTCCTCAAACAGCTGAAATATTTTTTGAAGATGTATTAATGGCTATTGTATTTTATGGAATGCCATTACTTGCAGAAAATAATAAACCTAGACTTTTATATTATTTAAAACGAAGGGGTTACAGAGGTTATTCAATGAATCGTCCTGATAAACAAGTATATAAACTATCAGTAGCAGAAAAAGAAGTTGGAGGAATTCCTAATTCAAGTGAAGATATTAAACAAGCACATGCTGCTGCTATAGAATTTTATATAGAAAATTATGTAGGATTAATGGCAGATACTTATGGTCATATGTATTTCCAACGAACATTAGAAGATTGGGCAACATTTAATATGAACGATAGAACAAAGCATGATGCATCTATAAGTTCAGGGCTAGCTATTATGGCTTGTAATAAACATAAATATGTTCCTGTTGCACCGAGAAAAATAGAGGCAGTGCCTTTAGGTTTTCGAAAGTACAATAATAAAGGAGAAAATTCAAAAATAATAAAGTAGATGATTTATACTAGTACTAATAGTATTTTTCCAGATCAGGTGGTACCTGAAGCAGAGAAACAATCAACAGAATATGGTTTAGCTGTGGGGAGAGCTATAGAGCAAGAATGGTTTAGAAATAATTCTGGTCAAAACCGCTTCACAGTTAATTTTCAAAATTTTAACCGATTAAGATTATATGCTAGAGGTGAACAGCCGGTTCAAAAATATAAAGATGAATTAGCAATTAACGGGGATTTGTCATATTTAAATTTAGATTGGAAACCTGTTCCTATTTTATCTAAATTTGTAGACATTGTAGTAAATGGAATGTCTGATAAAGGATATGAAATAAATAGTTTTGCTTCTGATCCTTTTGCATTAAAAGCTCGAACTGATTATGCTTTTAATGTTTTAAGAGATATGGAGAATAAAGAAAATATTGAAGAATTTAATGCAATTACTGGTGGACAATTTTATAATGCTAATACTTCAGGAGAACTTCCACAAGATAAAGAAGAATTAGATTTATTTATGCAACTTAATTATAAGCAAAGTATTGAAATTGCCGAAGAAGAAGTAATTAATAATGTATTAGATTTTAATAAATTTGATGAAGTAAAACGTCAATTAGCTTATGATTTAACTGTTTTAGGAATTAGTTGTGTAAAAACTAATTTTAATTTATCAGAAGGTATTACAGTAGAGTATGTTGATCCTGCTCATTTAGTTTATTCCTATACAGATGATCCACATTTTGAAGATATATATTATATTGGAGAAGTAAAAAATCTTAATTTACCTGAAGTAAAAAGATTATTTCCTTATCTTACAGATGCAGATTTAGAAAAAATTCAAAAGTACCCTGGAAGAAATAATTATACTAATAATTGGTGGGGACAAACACGTCAAGATCAAGTTCAAGTATTATTTTTTGAATATAAGACTTACGAAGAACAAGTATTTAAAATTAAACATACTGAACAAGGATTAGAAAAAACTCTTGAAAAACCAGATACTTTTAATCCACCACCAAATGATAATTTTGAAAGAGCTTCAAGAGCAATTGAAGTATTATATACGGGAGCTAAGGTATTGGGAATGGATAAAGTTTTAGAGTGGAAAAAAGCTGAAAATATGACTCGCCCTTTTTCAGATGTTACTAAAGTTAACATGAACTACATTTTAAGTGCTCCTAGAATGTACCAAGGTCGTATTGAATCGTTAGTAAGCCGTACTACTCAATTTGCAGATATGATTCAATTAACTCATCTTAAATTACAGCAAGTAATTGCAAGAATGGTTCCTGATGGAGTATATGTAGATGTTGATGGTCTTGCTGAAGTGGATTTAGGAAATGGTACAAATTATAATCCAGCAGAGGCTTTAAATATGTATTTCCAAACTGGTAGTATTGTTGGAAGATCATTAACTCAAGACGGAGATCCTAATAGAGGTAAAATTCCTATTCAAGAATTACAAACATCTTCAGGAATGTCTAAAATTCAATCTTTAGTTCAAACTTATCAATATTATTTACAAATGATTAGGGATGTTACGGGGCTTAATGAAGCTAGAGATGGAAGTACACCTGCTAAAGATTCATTAGTTGGATTACAAAAACTTGCAGCCGCTAATTCAAATGTAGCTACTAAACATATTTTACATTCATTAATGTATTTGACAATAAGAGCATGTGAAAATATTAGTTTACGAGTAAGTGATATGCTAGCTTTCCCTTTAACTAAGCAAGCATTATTAAGTAGTATTAATACTTTTAATACAGCTACTTTAGAAGAAATAGAACATTTACAAATGCATGATTTTGGTATTTTTCTAGATTTAGAGCCTGAAGAAGAAGAAAAAGCTGAATTAGAAAAAAGTATTCAAATTGCATTACAAAAAGAAAGTATAGGGTTGCCAGATGCTATTGATATAAGATCAATAAAAAATCTTAAATTAGCTAATGAATTATTAAAATTCAGACAAAAAAGAAAACAAGAAGCTGATAGAGCAGCACAATTAGAAAATATTCAAGCCCAAGCCCAAGCAAATGGTGAAGCTGCTGAAAAAGCTGCTTTAGCTGATGTTCAAAAATCACAAGCTGAGACAGAGTCAAAAGTTCAATTAGAAAAAGCTAAGTCACAATTTGAAATTAATAGACTTCAACAAGAAGCTGAAATTAAAAAAGTGTTAATGGCCCAAGAGTTTGAATATAATATGAAACTTGCTGAATTAAATGCAGCTGGTCAAGCTCGAAAAGAAAATGAAATTGAAGATCGAAAAGACAAGCGTATAGCAATGCAAGGTACGCAAGAATCAAAATTAATAGATCAAAGAAAAAATGATTTATTACCGACTAATTTTGAATCAACTAATGATTCTTTAGGAGGATTTGATTTAGAGCAATTTGCTCCCAAGTAATTACTAATTTTATAATATTTTATTATGTCACAAAAAACCGAAACGGTTGTTGAAGAAATACAACCTACAGAGGATAAAGAGTCTTTATCTAAAGAAAATAAAGAGGTAAAAACCGAAGGTACGTTTAAAGTTAAAAAGAAAACCCCTAAAAAGTTAACATCGACTGGGGTAGAAAAAAACGTAATTAAAGTAGATTTAAGTAAATCTAAAAATAAAACTAAAAAAGAAGAAGAAACAGATGCCATTTCAAAATCAACAACAGAGGAAAGCGTGTTACGCGGAAGCGGCAAGGATGAAAAAGCAGGGGAAGGAGCCGAATTGGCCGTGCGAAGAGTGGGAGAAGTATCCCAAAACACCACTGACAATGCTTCTACCGAGCAAGAGAAAATAACTGAAGAATCTGATTCTCCTTTACAAGAAATTCCACAAGAAACTATTGAGCAAGAAGCTAAAGAAGTAGCTAAAGAAGTAAAAGAAGCTCAAAGAGATGAAAAAATTACTGGTGAACCCTTACCTGAAAATATTCAAAAAGTTGTAGACTTTATGAAAGATACAGGAGGAACACTAGAAGATTATGTAAGATTAAATGCTGATTATAGCAATGTTAATGAAAACGCATTGCTTAGAGAATATTACAAAAGTTCTAAACCTCATTTAAATGAAGAGGAAATAAACTTTATTATAGAAGATAGTTTTTCTATAGATGAAGAATTAGAAGAAGAACGTGATATTAAAAAGAAAAAACTTGCATATAAAGACGAAATTGCTAAAGCCAAAGCTTATCTTGAAACTCTTAAGGATAAGTATTATACAGAAATCAAGTTGAGGCCTGGACTTAACCAGGAGCAAAAGAAAGCTATGGACTTTTTCAATAGATACCACGAAGAACAAGAGGAAAGTAAAGCACGACACAACAGATTCATTGACAATACCAAGAATCTACTAAACGATAATTTTAAAGGTTTTGATTTTAACGTTGGAGAAAAGAAATTTAGGTATGGAGTAAAAGATCCTAGTAATGTTGCAAATTCTCAAAGTAATATTGCCGATTTCATCGGGACGTTCCTAGATGAAAAAGGTGAAGTAAAAGATACATTGGGTTACCATAAAGCTCTTTACTCAGCTCGTAATGCTGATACTATTGCTCAACATTTTTACGAACAAGGTAAAACTGATGCAGTAAAAGAATCATTAGCAAAATCTAAAAATATAACTACAGAACCTCGTAAAACAGCTTCTGGGGAAGTATTTATAGATGGGTTTAAAGTAAAAGCTATCAGTGGTCTTGATTCTTCAAAACTGAGAATAAAAAGAAAAACAATTAACAATTAAAATTTTTAAATTATGAGTTTAACCCCTCAATTTGGTGCTATTGTACCAAGTCAAGTACAACAACTTTTAAATAGTAACTATTTAAGTTTTACAGATGGGACTAGCGATTTTGCTCAGCAATACTTACCTGAAATTTATGAGCAAGAAGTAGAAAGATATGGTAACAGAACGCTTTCTGGTTTCTTACGCATGGTAGGTGCTGAACTTCCTATGACTTCAGATCAAGTCGTATGGTCAGAGCAAAATAGATTACACATTGCTTATGATAATGTAGCTAATGGTGGTGCAAACGCACTAACTATAACTATTACAGCAACTGTAAAAAACGTTATTTCTGTTGGACAAACTGTTGTCATCATGGATGACGATGGTAATGAATTAAAAGCTATCGTAACTGCTAGTAATACTGCAACTGGTGTTGTAAGTGTTGCTCCTTATACTGCTGCAAATTTAGCAGGCCTAGGTGCAACTGTAAAAGTATTCGTATATGGATCAGAATATAATAAAGGATCCAGTACTCCTAACAATACTGTAGCTAATGGAGCAACTGATGGATATATTAGTATCCAACCTCAGTTCACTCAATTTAACAACTCTCCTATAATTATCCGAAATAAGTATGTAGTTTCAGGTTCTGATACTGCACAAATCGGATGGGTTGAAGTTGCTACCGAAGACGGAACTACAGGTTTCCTTTGGTATTTAAAAGCAGAGTCTGAAACAAGACTAAGATTTGAAGACTACCTTGAAATGTCAGTTGTAGAAGGAGAACTTGCTTCTGCTGCTGGTGCTGGTACTGCTGCAAATGCAGGCTACAAAGGTACTGAAGGTCTTTTTGCTGCTATTAATGCAAGAGGTAATGTACAAGTAGGTTTTGCTGCTGCTAATGGTATTGGAGATTTTGATGAAATACTCAAAAACTTAGATACACAAGGAGCAATTGAAGAAAACATGCTTTTCTTACAAAGATCTACTGCATTGGATTTTGATGATATGCTTTCTAGTATTTCATCAGGACAACAAGGTGGTACTGCTTTTGGTTTATTTGAAAACTCTGAGGAAATGGCTTTAAATCTAGGATTTACTGGTTTCCGAAGAGGTTCTTATGATTTTTATAAAACTGATTGGAAATATCTAAATGATGCTTCTACTAGAGGTGCTATTGATGGAGTTTCATCTATTGAAGGTGTTCTAATTCCAGCAGGTACTTCAACAGTTTATGATCAAATCCTAGGTACAAATATCAGACGACCTTTCCTTCATGTACGTTATAGAGCTTCACAAGCTGATGACAGAAGAATGAAGTCTTGGTTAACTGGTTCTGTTGGAGGTGCTTATACTTCAGATCTTGATGCTATGGAAGTTAACTTCCTATCAGAAAGATGTCTAGTTGTACAAGCTGCTAACAACTTTGTATTATTCAAAGGTATTTAATGCTCTGAAACCAAAAGGTGTTTAATACCAGTAAAGAACGGGGTACCTTCGGGTACTCCACTCTTTACTATTTATTTAATCTTATTATATCATGACAAAAGTAAAAACAAAAAAACAAACAACTCCAATTAAAGAAAATAACTGGGAGATAAAAGATAGAAGTTATTATTTAAACGGGCCACATACTCCATTAACATTAACAATACCGGGTAAACATTCAAGAAAACATCCGTTATTGTGGTATGACCCTGAAACAAAAGAACAAAGAGAAATACGATATGCAACTAATCAAAATTCTCCCTTTAGAGATAATCAAAAAGGAGAAGCAACTTTAGGACATATTATTTTTAAAGACGGCGCATTAACTGTTCCTAAAGCTAATCAAAGTTTACAAAAAATTCTTTCTTTATATCATCCTTTATTAGGCAAAATATATGCTGAATTAGATGAGGTTCAAGATGCAAAAGATGAAATTGTAGATATTGAAGAAGAAATTGATGCATTGAATTTAGCGAGAACAATTGATATAGATGATGCTGAAGCAATCTTAAGAGTAGAATTAGGATCTAAAGTAAGTTCTATGAGCTCTAAAGAAATAAAAAGAGATTTATTATTATTTGCTAAAAAGAATCCCAAATTATTTGTGGATCTTGCAAATGATGAAAATGTACAACTTAGAAATTTTGCAATTAAAGCAACTGAATCCAAAATAATTAAGTTATCAGATGATCAAAGAACTTTTCTTTGGACGGCTAATGATAAAAAGTTAATGACTGTTCCTTTTGATGAAAACCCTTATTCAGCTATGGCTGCATTCTTCAAAACAGATGAAGGAATACAAGTGTTTAAATCAATTGAAAAGAAGTTTAAATAACATAATTAGGGAGGTTTAACCGCCTCCCTTATTATAATAAATAAAAAATAGATGGCTATAAATGTAAACACTGTTTACCAAACGGTTTTATTGGTATTAAATAAAGAGCAGCGTGGATATATGACACCTGCAGAATTTAATAGAATAGGCACCCAAGTACAACTACAAATCTTTGAAAAATATTTTGAGGACTTGAATCAACAACTTCGAGTGCCTCAAACCAATACAGATTATGGCGATAGAGTAGAAAACCTTGATGATAAAATAGCTATATTTAAAACTTATGGTACTCCTGCTTATGATACTGCATACTTCACTTTACCAACGGCAGATGATTATGGACAAACTGTAAGTTTTTATAGATTAGGAACTGTTCTTTATAATACTGATACAGTAGTAGATAGAGTAGACAGAACTAGATTCTATTATGCTGACCGTTCCCGGTTAACTAAACCCACAAAAGATTTTCCCGTATATTTATATGAGAATGAAAAAATTTATGTAAAGCCAACAACTATTATATCAGACATTACTATAGATTATATTAGACAACCTAAAGAAGTTATTTGGGGATTTAATGTAGGAAATTTAGGGCAATATACATATAATCCAACTCAATACGATGTTACCGATCAACCTACTGGTTCTCAACAGTTTGAGTTGCATGCTTCTGAACAAGCAGAGCTCATATTAAAAATATTAATATATGCAGGTATAGTAATAAGAGATCCACAAGTAGTAGAAGCAGCAGCGGCACAAGTTCAAGCTGAAGAAATAAATACAAAAAGTTAATAAGTTATGGCACAACCTAATAATGGATTAATAACAGAAACAAATTCCCAATATTATTCTGGAGTTCAAATGTTTCAAGCTGATGGGACTCAATATACTTATCCTACTACTTTTGATACAGATTTAGTGTTTTATAATTATAGTCCAACAGATGAAACATATGGTAAAAATAATTTCAAACTTTTTATTAGTTCATCGGGATTACCAGGATCATTTACTGAATATATAACATCGTATACAGTATCTAATAATATAATTACATTGCCCGTACAATTAGCATTAGGAACTTTTGTAGCTGTACAATTAAAAAATGAATTTGGAGGTAATTATGGAGATCTTGATGCTTATGGAGATGTAGTAGAAAAAAATTATGGAAGTTATGCATATATTAGTGTAAAAGAATTAGTGGATAATTTTTTAATAGCTTATGTAGGTACTGAAAAATTAATTCCAAGTGTTAAAACAGGAGATATTATTTTTCATACAAAACGTGCTTTACAAGAATTTAGTTATGATACTTTACCAAGCATTAGATCTCAAGAGCTTACTATACCGGATAATTTAAGTGTACCTTTGCCTCAAGATTATGTAAATTATGTAAATGTTTCATGGATTGATTCTCAAGGAGTTAAGCATGTAATTTACCCTACTTCTTTAACCGGAAATCCTTATACAAAACCAATCCAAGATAAACAAGGAGTTGCTATACAAGATAATTTTGCTGAAAATCTTAAAGGAACTTCCCAAATAGAGGATAAGTGGAAAAGTAATCAATTAAAACAACTTAATGAAATTACTAGTGAAGCAACAGGTTTACTTGTTGCCGATGGGTATTATTATGGTTTGTATGGAACTGATTATTGGGGACAAAGATTTGGATTACAGCCACAAACTTCTCAATATAATGGATGGTTTACTATAAATCATAGGGATGGTAAAATGTCTTTTTCAAGTGATTTATTAGATAAATTAATTTTATTTGAATATATATCTGATGGGTTAGGTTATGATGAAGACATGAAAGTACCTAAATTGGCTGAAGAGGCTGTATATGCATATGTAAGTCATGCAATACTAGCTAGCCGAGTAAATCAACCAGAATATGTAGTTCAAAGATTACGAAGAGAAAAAAGTGCAAAATTAAGAAATGCAAAAATTAGATTATCTAATATAAAATCTAACGAGATTGTTCAGGTTATGCGAGGTAAATCTAAATGGATTAAAACATAAAATTAAATGGCTGAAGTTAAAAATGCTTTCATTAAGTCTAAAATGAATAAAGATCTAGATGATAGATTAATACCATCTGGAGAATATCGTGAAGGATTTAATATACAAGTAAGTAAATCAGAGAGTCAAGATGTTGGCGCTTTAGAAAATGTATTAGGAAATAGTTTGGAGGTTAATTTTAGCACACTTGCCGGACTATCTGATGGCACATTATCAGCTATAGGGGTTTATGCACATACGACTACTAATACTGTTTTTATATTTTTAACTGATTATACTGAATCTTCTGGTACTAATTATACTTATTCGTTAAGCGCTAATAACTTTATTTATTCTTATAATACTTATACCCGTACAGCTACAAAATTAGTTCAAGGAGCTTTCTTAAATTTTTCTACAAAAAGTCCCATATATGGTATTAATTTGATGGAAAATTTGTTATTTTGGACAGATAATAGAAATCAACCTAGAAAAATAAATATTGAATTAGCTAATGGAGGTTCTTTTTATACAACAGAAGATCAAATTAGTGTGGCTAAATATAATCCTTATGAATGTATAGATTTATATACTTATCAAAGCCCAGTATATTCTCCTCCTCTTCCTAGTACGCCTTATTGGCAAACTACAATGGTAGATGCTACTTCAAAAAATTTACCAGATAACACCGATAATCCTGATTATGATGAAACTTATCCTGGGGATCCTGATTATTTAGAAGATAAGTTTGTAAGATTTAGTTATAGATTTAAATTTGTTGATGGGGAAATGTCTATTTTAGCTCCCTTTACCCAGGTGGCTTATATTCCAAAACAAGATGGATATTTTTTAGATAAATCAAATCCAGCTTTAGGAAATGGAAATAGTTCAGATGAAAATGATGCATATAGAAGTACTGTAGTAAACTTTATGGAAAATAAAGTAAATAGAGTAGAATTACAGATTCCGTTGCCAACAGCTGGTAATCAGTTATATAATACTTACCACGTAACAGAAATAGAAATACTTTATAAAGAATCAGATGGTTTAGCTGTTAAAGTTTTAGACACTATAACAAGAGATCAATTTGAATATCAAGCGGACGAATCAACACCACAAACTGAACCTATTTATGAGTATGATTATCAATCTAGAAAACCTATTAAAACTTTACCAGAAGCAGAATTAATTAGGGTATATGATAAAGTTCCAGTAAGAGCTTTTGGGCAGGAAGTTATAGGTAATAGAATAGTTTATAGTAATTTTCAAAATAAACATACTCCTCCTGAATTTATGGATTATGAAGTCGGGGTTACTCCAAAATCAACTTTTTATGGTCCACCTGTACCTAATGGTGGAGGTAATACTATTAATGAAGCAGAATGGAAAACTAGTATAATTGAATATCCTGAACATACTTTAAAACAAAACAGAAATTATCAAGTAGGTTTTGTTTTATCAGATAGATTTGGAAGATCATCTACAACTATTTTATCTTCGCTTAAAAGTAGTACAGTTACTGCAAATGATATTACATTTTCAGGGTCTACTTTTTATCATCCATATTATGAAGCTGCAACTATGACAGGTGTAGCTCCCCTTCCCAGTGTTAATGATTGGCCGGGGGATTCTATAAAAATATTATTAAATGCTGCTATTTCTGATAGCCCTGCAGATTTACAAAGCGGCTGGCCTGGACTATACAATGGAGACCCCACAAGTTCTAGTTATAATCCTTTAGGGTGGTATAGTTATAAAGTAGTAGTAAAACAAACTGAACAAGATTATTATAATGTTTATTTGCCCGGGATTATTGATGGATATCCAAACGATCCAACTGATCCTCCAACAATAGAAGTAGGACAAACAGCTTTTATTACTTTACTAAATGATAATATAAATAAAGTTCCTAGAGATTTAAGTGAAGTTGGGCCAGAACAAAAAACATTTAGAAGTAGTGTAAATTTATATGGAAGAGTTACACCTAATAATGCAGCACCTCCGACTCATAATATACCTTTTTATCCAACAGTTAAGAAGGTGCCTGTAGCAGATTTTGTTTCTACAATAGGAGATCAAGATACTGTTTTTAATTTAACTCCACCTGCTACAATTAATGATGTTTATCAAAGTGAAACTAATCCTTTACAGGCAAGATTAACACAAGGACAATATCCAGATGTAGCTATAGGATCTATTCCAGATACAACAACAACACCTTATCCTTTTTTCTTAGGGGTTTATGAAACATCTCCTACAACATCTGCTATAGATATTTTTTGGGAAACATCTACAAGTGGATTAATAAGTGATTTAAATCAAGCAATAGGAACTACTGCTATTCCAGTTGGATTTGGAGATTTTAATTTTTCTCAAACAGAAGCAACTTTAATTGGTGCTACTGTTACTGGAGATTTTTATCCTTTAGCAGATATAGGATTAGGAACTTCCCCGATGGCAGATACGGAAATAAATATATGGAGTGTTAAAGATGGAGCGGGGAATGATAGAACTTCAGATTGGACTTTAGTTACTAATACTGGGGGACAATATGTTACTTATAATTTAAAAACTACAAAAATATTATATTATGGGCCTAATGCTAATGTAAATCAGTCCTTTACATTTACATTTCATGTGGTAGATAAAACCGATCCTTCTAATCCTGTTACTAATATTATGTCTATTCCTAATGTAAATTTAGGTAATGTAGCGCCAACTATTACTCATCCATCAAGTTCGCCTGCTGCTATTAGTGTTCCTGCTGGAACTACTACTATAGATACTTTAACAGCAGTAAATGGATGTGCAAATACGACTAATGAAAAATTAGATTTAACATGGAGCATTGTTACTCAAACTCCAGCTAATACTTTTGTAATTTCTTCAGATGGTGTATTAACTCAGCCATCAGGAAGTTTAAGCGGAAATGCGTCAGTAACTGTTAAAGTAGAAGATGCTGGAGGATTAAGTGATCAAGTAATATATGGTAGTACTGCGGTAGATGTTCCAGGCGTTATAGTAGGAAAAGATACTATTAACCCAGATTTTGGAGAAACTTCAAATACTAGAATAACTAAATCAGGTGTTGCATCAGTAGGATTTTTCTGGAGTAGTAATCAAGTTAATTGTGTTAGAACAACTCCTAACCCTACGTTTATGGGTAGCACTTATTCATCAGGTGATACAAGAGTAGCTTATCCAGGTTTAACTTTAGATTTAAGTATACCTAATTTAGGGTATCAAGATAAAGTAGTTACAGGAAGCCCTTTATTTAATGATGGCCCAGTTCAATGCTATAATGAATTTGGACTTAGTTCTACTCCTAGCTGGTATAATAGTAATTATAATTCTAAAGGTATTGGAGCGGGATCTACTCCAAATGGTTTAACAACTGGAACGGCTTTTGTTAAAGTAGACTTCCAATGGCAAGCATGGAGTTGGGACTTATTTAAAAGTATGAGCGGTAGTAATTCTCCTTTACCAGCTAATTATGATTCTAATTATATAAATCCATATGTAGGATGGCAAGCTTTTTTACAATATAGAGATCCTAATAGTGCTAATTATCCTAATAACTGGCAAACAGCTATTGATGTAGAAGGCAATCCAATTAAATTTGGAAATAATATTGTAAGTAATTATACTATTAATAATGCTACAGCTTGGCAAGGAATATCTACCACTAATGGAGACTTTGGAAAAACTGGAGTTTTAGATGTAAGCAATGCTGGTTATTCTGCTTTTCAATCACAATTAGGTAACCCTAGTGATATTACTAGTATACAAATTAGACAACCAAATCCAAATGATATGCCAAATCCGCAAACAGCTCCATCGTTAGGAGGTGAAAGTTCAACTATAGGTGTTTTTGGGAAAGATCAAGGTTATGAAACAA